>ERZ1035051.269-NODE-269-length-21458-cov-28.937065_pt1 | contig 21458 bp, 16 predicted proteins | sample MGYA00520586_ERZ1035051 | MGnify/ENA primary metagenome ERZ1035051 (study PRJEB33766, sample SAMN09781692) | gut metagenome | biome: gut microbiome | host: Homo sapiens | place: Madagascar | study: EMG produced TPA metagenomics assembly of the PRJNA485056 data...
ATTAAGATTCTGTTGTTACACATATCACAGACAATTTATTATTACCATGAAAATACCTAAACACTATTTTGCCTGCAAACTTACTACTTTTTTTTCAAATAACCTACTTAATTTGTAAAAAATGGCATCAGAAGTCATAAAAATATTCATTTTAAAACTGTAGTTTCCTAACAAAGCCCTAGTAGTTACTACAAAATATCAAAGAACGAATGTATGTTAAACGTTTAACGAGGACTCCTTTCCAAGTGACCCAATATTATATTCTATATTTTGAGTTCGACTAAACGTTTAAAAGTTCGGCTAAGCTCTAGTACACCGTAAGCAGCTAGCTTTCAGAATATTACTATAAAAAATAAACTAAAGAACTCAGCCAAAGTCAACAAAGTCCGACTAAACTTCGACTAAAATCCATCTCTATCCATCAGTTATTTTTATGATATTATTTTCTTAAGCATAGAGAGGAATCATGCAAAACCCCAATTCCTCCTCCTCAGAGTCACAGCCACTATCAGCGAAGCCATCATCGAAACCGGCATCATACCCTCCTTCATACCCCCAACTCATACTCCTTTCTTTTCTTTAATCTATCGTACCGCTCTCAACAACGCCCCTATAATCTGTCCCAAAACAAGATCTTGCTCTGTAGGAACAGAATGCTTAGCCTGTAAAGTTGGTGAAGGAAGCTCCACATCGAAAGGTATAGACAATTCCACAGCATCGCCCACAAATCCAAATGGCAAGCTATTTTTCATATGATACAACTGACCAACAAGCATCTCTTTCAAATTTCCAACATCTCCATTCGGTAATTCGTAAAGGTATTCAGCCTTATTCGTCAACACAAATGGCATATCAATCTGGTTCCAAGAAACCATCCGATAATGTCTACCATAAGCACGTGTTGGTCGATACATATAGTCACTATTCACCTGTCCCCAAGTCACTAACCGAGCCTTAGGTCCAACAACCAAGATTACATCCCCCTTCCTAATTTGGCGAGAGAATGCATAATATGCAGCAGGTTTCGTCAGATCAAGGCCTTTTCCTACCTTGTGAATTCCATCCAGCCCCCGGCTACCATTCTTTTCAAAATACGCCATCTGCAAAGATGCTACATCTGGATAAGAGAGAAAATACTTGAACCCTTTCGCTGGCATTTGCATTTCATTAGCAGCAAGCATTCTCTTCCATCTGTATTCGTAGATAGCAGAAGCTAATTTCCACACCCAATATTTACCAGATAGCTTAAAGGACGAAGAAAGTTCTTGTCTGAGACTTTCCTCAGACAAGTTGACCGTCTCCTCATAAATATTATCTGAGATTCGATAATTTTGACTTATAAGAGACTCGGCATATATCGCTTCTGATATTTTGTACTCTTCCATAAGCATCATTTCTCTATATTCTCAAACTTAGCTTTTGTCACATCAATATTACCAATGATAGGAATAATGTTGATGAGGAAACGCTGGTTACGTTGCTCCACATTACGCCATGCCGCAAAATCTTCGGGAGAGACATTCTTTATGGAACTGTATTTTTCTTCTGCTGGATTCTGAGACATAGGATTGATACCACCTTTATAATAATAGCGTGGCACTCCCCCTTCACCACTACCTGCTACGATGATTTCACATTTGCTGTTTACATCATTTTCGCTAGTGCGTTGGAATAATCCACATCCACCCTCAGACACAGGATCAGTCCAAAATTTCTTCAAAAACTTGGCACGGAGATAAGACAAGGTTTCATTGTTCTGCCAATCATTATCATTGAAAGGAATCTTTGAGGATTGCCCTTCGATGACTATCAAGAATTTGATATTCTTGCTGTTCTCACTATTCTCTTCCAAATTCGAGATGATATTCTGCACCTCTCTACCTGCTCTACGGATTTTTTCTCGAACCTGGTCAGCTTTTGTTTTATTAGTCAAATCATACTGAAGCTTGTTGCTAATGTCATACTCCTTATCTTGATAAGCTATACTTACAGTTAATGTATGCTTAAGATATTGCTTGTCGTATGCATAGTAGCCTGTTTTATCAATGGCATCAACAGTAGAGTAAACATCAATGATGTCCTTATATTCATTCACAAGCATCTCCAACTGTCCTTCCTTCAATTTGAAACGAGCATAAGAGACAGCAAACAAGATGAGCATCACGGCAAACAAAGTTGTCATGATGTCCACATAACTTGGCCAAAACGATTCTCTATTTTTTCTTCCGAATTCCATTTCAATTATTTCTTGTGAAACAACTTACTCCAAAGACTTCTTTTCTTCTTAGGTACTTCTACTTCCGTAGTGTCAGGATTGATAGAGGAGTCATCACCTGAATAACCTATCTGCTGCTCATTTATCTCTATCGGCTTTGTGCTTTCAGGAGATTTTGTCACTGTCGTTTGCATAGAAGAATCAGTAGCCGCTGGATTCGTTGAGACTTGCGGAGCAACAACTGGATTCTGAGCTACGTATGTTTGTTGAGTAATACTATTTCTCGTCAAACTATCCACATATCCATTAAGGTGATTAAATTTCCGATTGAGGTCACCGAGTTCTTGTTTGAGCAGCTCCACCTGCTGTTTTGCTGCAACCTCATTTTGCTTAGCTATCTCTGCTTCTTGAACTGCTTTATCTCTAGCTTGAATCATTCGTTCTGTTGCAGCACTAGAACCACCAAAGCTACTAATAAAGCCTTTACTCTGCTTTTCTTGCGCAACTATCATAGCATCCAACTCAAGACGAATGCCCTCCAATGCTTTGTTCAAATTATCACCTGTTACAGAATTATGTGCCAACAGATCAACTTTCTCAGCAATCGTGTTGAGTTTTTTCAATGCAGTAAACTCGGAGCGAATATCTTCAATAGATAGCTTTTGATCTATAGCGTCCGTAAATTCTCGTTTACGCTGTTCCAATTCTTCCTTGCGTTCAACAAGCATAGCTTCATAATCAGCAAGATAAGATTCCAAAGCCTCGTTATAGTGCTTTGCGATTAAGCCTAACTTTTGCTTATGCTCGTCAAAATACTTCTCCAAATCCTCATCTGCTACAGCAATAAAATCCTTTGCTATACCATGCTTTGCATTTATTGCATTGATATTTCCTTGTATCTGCTTGACAACAGAATCTGCAAAAGTCTGCATACCTGAAAGTTCAGTTCCCAACTTATTGATATTTTCCTCAAATGTTGTAATACGATTCAATATCATATTAATCTCTGCAGCAACTTTCTTAGGAACATCTAAAGACTCATTAAAGCTCTTCTGAATATTGATAGTTTCCTGGGCAGCAATCAGCATCAATCTTCTAGCTCGCTCAAACTGATCAAGCGAACCTGTAATCTCTGAGAATTTATGAGAAGCCTCAACAAAAGCATCCATGCCCTTGATTAATTCACGGCTACGAATTGTATCCAGCAAATCATCTTGAAGTTTGATATTCCGATTCACTTTATCCATATTCTCTCCCATTCTCTTCACGGCGGAAGAAACGACCTTAACACTCTCGCGGAAATCCGTACCAAAAGCTCCAGTTACATCCTTAAAGGCATCTTTAAATTCTGTAATGACACCAGAAAAACTTGGTTCAAGCTTATCGATAGTTTCATGCAACTTACCTATAGCCTCAACCATAGTGACATCCACAGAAGGCATTAGTTCATTTTGAATCCACTCGTAGAATTCATTTTTATCTACATCAACTTGATTAGATACAGCACTCGCTTTTTTATGACTCAATATCAACAAAAGAATGCCAAAGAAGCTCGTTACCATTGACACCAGAATACCTGTAATAAGGCTCTGAATGGTAGAATCTGTAATTTCTCCACTAAATAGAGTACCTACGAGAAACATAACCAATCCCAAGAATACTCCCGCAAAAGTACCCATCAAACCAATATGAGTAGGAAAAGACAACTTGGAAGTTGCCATTTCATATAACATAGATATTCTACGTTCTGTCTTATTTTGAATGATAGAAAACGCAACTGTTCCTTTACTTTTACCTATATAGGCATTAATGTCACCTATCAAGTTTTTCAATTCCGAGTCTTCTCCTGCAACATCTTTTATCAAGATGTTTGTAGTCATTTTATAACCATTATATATCTGAACCTCAGAAGTTGCATATTCATCATTCTTCGAGAAGAAACTACCAAGTTTTTTCAAAGCACTGATGTTAGTTTGGAACTCTTGCCATTGCCAATACATAAAAGCAAATGCCATTATTACCGAAATTAACAGCGAACCAATAAACTGTGCTGACATTGTATTTATTACATCCATGTTATTTTATTTAGCATTTTCATAAACCCTTGTTAGTTCAAAAATCTTATCAATCACAGGAATGAAGAAGACAGAGTCGTTGCACACATCCTCTGGACCATAGCTTTGTTCTACATCCGAACGATAATGGGTTTTCAAGTTCTCCTCATAGTCATTCTTCACCTCTGCCTTAAATGGTCTTACATCCAAAGATTTGTCTATTGCTCCACCTTGCTTGAGCATATCAAGGACGGAACTATAAAGTTGATTCATCTCGGCATAATCCTTCAGCAAACATGGCTGCAAATTCGCATCCTGATTCATCTGCGCCACATTTTCATACTCCTTGCTAACACCATGATAAACTATCTCCGGAGCCTCTTCATCAGAAGAAGGACGATACAATCCACCATAACATGTACTTTCTTTACGAGTATCTGGCAACACTACATGTATTGGAGCAATCTCTCCATAGACAAACTTGAATATTTCGGTAACGACTTTCTCCAACAAAGCGATGTCATCAGTAACAAAATCGTCTATATATCGGCTACCATTACCACTAAACACAATGGTACGTGGTGCAGCATACTCTTTATATTGATACAGTTTGGCTATGAAGTAGATGATGGCAGTAAAGTGATAAGCAAAAAGAGGCAGATAGTCGTCATGCAACTTGTCGATGATACCATTGTCCTTGCTATTGCTTAACCAGAAATTGATAATGTCAGATGTACTACAGCCTTTGTTCGTTTCCATCTCCGACTCCAATTTACTCAAGTCTTTGTCTTCCCAAACCAAATTACCCATATACTTCTTATATATGCCATTTTCACGTGCATTACTAAAACCACTATGGCCATTACGCCACAATACATCACATCCAAAATGGACTGATGAAGCAGAAACAGGCTTGTTAGCATTGAAATAAACGTAATCAGTAGAACCTCCACCAATATCTATCACTGTTACCGCATCCGTATTCTTTACAATACCCTTCTTGTTGAAGTAATAATATGGAGCCTCAGACTCCGTATAGCAAACCACATTGTTTGTAAACAGAATCTCACTAGCCATTTCTTTCCAGCTTCTTTCATAGATGCGTCTGATCTTACCAGAAAAGCTCAATGGTCTAAACCACACCAAACTAGTTTGGTTCAGAGCACCTCCACGCTGCAATACATCGCACTTTATCATAAGCAGCAGCTCTCTGATAAAGATTTGAATAACATCTTCGTCATCCTCCCACTTTATATCAGTCAAGCATTCTTGGAAATCATTTTCCATCATCTTCTCGTAGAAGAAAGCGATGTTGTGATTATCAAACAAGACAGGCTTTCCCGCAATGTTCTTGGCCTTGCAAAGCACAGTTCGGATCGGGAACTTATAGTCTTCACCATCAATGAATGGTGGCACAAATTCCGTTTTCATCGCCTTACAGTTCTCAGCAGCCATAGAATCTTCGATATTGGCGACCAAGGAGAATTGAGAACTACCATTTATTTCATGCAGATATGAAACCATCGGTTCTCTCATTGAGAACATTTCTGGGGCATTATCGTCATCCCCTTGCGTTCTAGAAATAAAGGTATTCGATGTACCCAAATCAACTGCATAGATATAGCTTTCGTTAGTACGTGGAACTTCCCTCCATTTAGGCAACAAAAATCCCATGTCATCCCCAATAGCTACTTGCAAAGCATCAAAATTGCTATTAAACAACTCATAATACTTTGTGCTACATTCAGACTCCAAACTTCCTGTACTCTGACGTGAACGAACCATTGGCTTTCTCACACCATTTTTCGCACGTTCAGAATCAATCTCTTCTATCGCCACATATTCGCCACCATTATTTTTCTTATAGAAAGAAAGCGATACATCATCAATAGAGGCCGTATGCCACTCCTTTCCATTGTCAGCAAAGGAGAGTGCCACCTTGAAATAAGTATTTTCTGAATCTACAGGTGAAAGGATATTTGGGAACAGTCCGATATTCAAGCTAAGCTCTTTATCCGACAAGTTTACAATATCGTTATCTTTGTCATAGTCTTTTTTATACTCCGTCCCATTGTACTTAAATTTCACAATTACCTTGGTCTGCATAACCTGACAGGTACAAACCGCCTTACCACTATCCAAATAAGACAAGGCCTCGCTCTTCAACGGCAACAGATAATCATAGTCTCTCGCCTTTGGCTCCGTCTCATAAGTGATGCCCAGGAAATTATCTCGATTGATACGATAAGGCAAACAAACGAGAGTTGGCTGGAAGAAATTATCAATGTCCTCCTCATCTGTAAATCCTATACCTAAGCCATTGATAACCAAAGGTTCATAAGACTCGGTCGTTATATTTCCTATCTTGCCACTATAGTTTTTGATAATATCTTGATCATCCTGAAACAATCTGATATAGTCTCGAAGTTCCTTATATCTACCATCAATATCATCGCTTCCAAAGAGTTGGAACATATAATTCTTAAAATCTTTATCACGGTCACCAAACAACACCTCATCACGGAAATAGTTTCCCTTTCCCTTACGGGTAATAAACAAAGCATCATAAAGCTCACTTTGGAATGCGATGTCTGGCGTATTGTTCTTGACAACATCACTTTTATCCATATCAGGAGGAGTAACGAAACCAGTCATCGGCGAGCTTGTGGCAAGAAGAATGTCCTTGCCACCCTTTTCCAAAATGACAAAGTATAGTTTGTTGTCCTTTATGTCTTCTTTATAAGAAGCCTTCAAAGCATTGTAAAGTTTAGGAACTCTATCATGCAACTCTTTCATCTGCTCATCATAGTTCCACTCCTTCACTACTATTTTCATAGAGCCTCCCCATTGGTTTTCATGAAATTTCTTGTAATACAGAAGTTCAAAGACATCAAGGATGTCAGACACCAGTCTCTTATATGCCTTTCCTGCACCATTTTCTGCGTTACGCTTTTCTTCCGTAACACGACGGAAAGCCTCTTTTGCCACGAAAAAGCGAGCAAAAGGAGTAGGCAACGAATTCAATGCGTTGCTATTGTCAGTTTTGTTCTCCTTGACCTTATCCAGCTGAGAAGCTTGGATTCCTGTATTTTTAGCCGTCCACTCCGAACCTGGAGTGCCACGATCGATGATGTTCAAATCTATACTTGGCATAATTATTTGATTTTCTGAGTATAATGATTGATGGCCTTGTAAGCATACTCCATAAAGTTTCTCACTTTGTTAGGAGTTTCATTCTTTGATTCCTTTATCATTTCAAGTAGAAAATACGAATCATTTGGAGCTCCAAGTTCTACACTATTCTTTATGATATTCGACATATTAGTTGGAATGATGTCCTTCTCTATCGGTGCAAATTTTCTTTTCTTCTGAGAAAGTTCGGCATACCACTGCCCATATTCTTCAAGAAACTCTCTGATTTGAGACAATGAACCTTTGTAAAAACTATCATCGAATCCTCTTGTTTTTTTCAGAGGGAACTTTTTTTCCTTAGTTAATATCTCCAACAAGCTCTTCAGAATATACATATCAGCCATATTTTTTACCATCGGTGCATATCCACTTCCAGCTGTACTCAAATCCAAGTCATCTACATTTTCCTCAATGGCTCGTGTCAAGTACTGGGTTTGTTGTGGACGTGGTTGCTGCAAGAAATGGAACAATGCTGTAGCTGCTACTAACTCCACGAAATTAGTTGTATCCTCTTGCTTTTGCTCATTGTTTTCATGTATAGTCTTCATTTCCGTCTCACCAACATAATACAACAAATCAGACTTCACGGTCGTTTCGTAATAAGATAATGCAGCCTTGGCTTTTGTCTTAAAGTTGCTTGAATCAATTTTACTATTACTCTTCTTCGGATCGCTCAAACCATAATAAGGAAGTACGGTAACCGCTCCCATCAGCACCTTCGATAAAATTTCATTCTCCTTGCTAGAACGTATTTTTCTTTCAAGCAAAGGATAACCAGAGGCGCCAGTACCTCCAAAGATAGAGCTAATGATAAAAACTCTATCATCCTTGCCAATCTGAGTTTTCAAGAAATTAAACCAAGAAGCTCCTTCCAACATTTCTTGCAAGACAACAGTACCCACATTAGGATTTCCACGGAAGCCCACAGACAAACGACTATTCAGATTATCCTTAGAATACAAGGTATGAATCAAATAATTGTTGATACTAGAAACATCCAAGTTTCCCATGTCCAAGAAGTCCGCATAAGAACGGTCTTCACCTGCCACCTTATTTGTATCGTTCGTTACGGTATCCAATTCGTCGATGAGTTTCATCTCTGAGTTGAAAAATCCTTCAGGGCACTTACCGTCCAACAACATACTCTTCTGAATCTCTCCATACTTCAACATCAAAGTCTGGAGATTCTTCTTCTCATTCAAATCCAAATGTGGGTCTATAATAATAGGTACGACAGTATAGCCATGAGTACTCATACCAGCAGCCATCAGCATAGTGATACTTTTCATCACACGTTCGCCTGTTCCACCTATGCAAAATACAAAAACTTTCTTCATTTCAATCTAACTTTTGAAGTTTACAAAAACATTCGATAGGCATTAGTCGCACACCTTTTACAAATGACGACAGATGCCAACCAATAAACAGCAAGAGTAAGAACAGCATTCTGTAAAGCAATTCTTATTTCTACAGTCCATGTTCCACTTATTCGTGGATAAGCTATGCACAAAGCTGCCCCAAACGTTACTAAAAAACTTACAATTGCGCTCGCTATAAAGAACATCCACCAATATTTTGGCAAATAATGGCGATTAGGTTGCTCATTGAAAGGCTTATAATAATACCAAGCCGCCAAAACTCCTATAAGAAAGAACAATAACAAGAAGACAATAGACAAGCTATCCAGTTTATCCCAAAACAAACTTGCTTGTATATATAAATCATCCTGTCCATCACCTGTATAAGGTTGCAAAAAACTAGCTTTTTTTCCTATCAAAAACTGATAAAATTTCAAGAAATGCATAACTATAAACTATTTTTAGAAATCAATATATAATTTGGTTTTGGCTGGTAGTTCACAACTCCGCCCTGACCTATGCCACGTATAAAACTTGTCAAAGAATAAGATGTAGTAACATCGTTCTCCCCTTTGGAGTCATCCAAGAACTTCACCATAGTAGTGAGTTTGGCGTATGGTATATTAATATTCCACTCCAAAACCTCCATATCAGAAGGCATGTTTGATACTTTTATTTTTATGGTTGCCACAGCTGAACGCTTCAGTTCCAAATTTACATTGTTGCACTCTTCCACATCGAAACTTTCAACACTTACCGTCGAACCATATTTAGGTTTGCATGTAAAGCATTGTTTCAAAACTTCCTTATTCAACATAAGCCATCTGTAAGATTCCAACTTCAATTTCAATGGTATTACACATTCATCAACAACTTCACCATATCCATAGAATGTTGGCTGTTTTTCTAATCGAACAACATTTTTAGGGACACCAAAATCATAAGGGCAAGAAGCATACTTATAGCCTATTTCCAAATTGTCAACAAATCGTTTCTGTCTCTGCAACATAATAGCGATGCCATTACGAACAGCAGATACCTTATCTTGCTCTCCGATTACCAAATAATAATAAGGAGATTCATTGGTCACTACTCTTCCCTCCTTATTTATATAATCAGATATTGCACAAATCAAAGAATATGCTTTTTTTGAATTTCCTGCAATTCGTGCCACTTCTGCAGCATACTGAGTTAACAACACTGCCGGAGCTGCCGAACCAACAGGACTATACTTCATATCAGAAATAAGAACAGCCACATCATTCTTTTTCAATCGACTGACAATATTTCGTAACATAACAGGAACTTGCGTAGAAGCATTGCATTCCAGCGCACCAGTATTCATTGCAGTTTGGAATTGGGCCAAAGACAACTGTCCAGCAACACTTCCATCATTAGTCATTATATTGATATCTTTTGTTAAACCAGCATAATAACTCATAACTTCATAAACGTCTTGTTTAAATCCAGTAGGTTGACCAGCTCTAAAGAAGCCATTCATACTACCAGAAGATTCTATATAAAAATGAATTACAGAATTATAATCCAGCTTTGCAAAAGAAGGTTTCTTTATTAGCTCTCCTTCCTTTGTAAAATGTGAATTGCCTAAAGTATTCAAACTTTCACTACAAGCGCTCATAGCCATTAAGGTTAACAGTGCTAATACATAATCACGTAATTTATGAAAAACTTTCTTCATAACAGAATTATTAGTAAAGTATATAATAGAAAAAGCGTGGAACCATTGTATGTCACAAATATTGAGGTTGTGGTAGAACCCATCTGCATGCAACAAACAATAGCCCACGCTTAGGGGTATACTATCCCCTTAATAAAAGGGTACAATAATCCTATGCGTGAGCAGTATTGCTTATCATCCTGCAGATTTCGAAACTACCACATTTCAATATTTGGATAACGTCAATACGCTCTTTAATTCGAGTTGTCATCACGCCCGTTCTTTTCCGTTCGCTCAAACTCTACCGCAAAAGTAACAAATATTATCGAATCTACAAAATTTTTAGCCATAAAGTTTCGAAAAAAGTTGTGTGAGGGGACACAATTGGGAAGAAGAAGAAGTCTTACTTGGCTAGCAACTTTAGATTTTGGGGAATGTTTCCACATACTTTCCTTATTTTCCACGCCATCTACTTTTGGCACACAAAGCATAAGTACCTGATAATAAAGCCATATCATTCTTGCTCTTCTTTTTGGCACGCAGATTGTGACTATGAATAGTGGGTTCGATAATGAATCCACAAAAAAGAAAATAAGTAACATTAAACAGAAGTTGGCACTCCTATCAAGCCACAGGCTACTACTGAGGATTCTACACAACAGGAGACTACTCAGCAGCAGGAGGCTACAGAGACTGAACAGCAGACAAATGCTGAATAAGAATTCACAAGGGCTCTATTAAGTAAAATTGAATTCATTTTGCAGACGACATATTTAAGAGAATTAATAGGGAAAGCGTAGAGTCCTGCTGGCAATGATGCCAGCAGGACTCTACGCTTTTAAAATTATCGAAAATATCCATAAAAGAATGCTACAATCAACACACCACTTCCTCCATTCTCACCAACTTGCCAGCGACAAACTGCATGATGATTTTATGGAGCGTTGTACCTTGGCGCAGAGCCTCAACCCTTGGAGCCATGGCATATCGCTTGATTTGTTCCTCTGCCTCTTGCCATTGTACTTCTGCCTTGGAAAGTTTGCCATCCTCAGGCTTTGCCTCATAATCTTTCTTCGACAACACCTTCAGTTCCAATATATAACTATGTTTGGTTGCATAATGGGTAAGGTTTGGCAAAAGGAAAAAGTCACAATAACCATGGTTCAATTCCAGCTCAGGAGCGGTATAATAGTAATTGTTCAGATTCAGATATGCCATGAAGAAACCTTGAAGATTGCGCTCCGACTCGATACCGTCACGAACAGATGAGACGTTCTCATACGCCTTTGCCATTGCCTCCAAAGCATCACGCCACTTCCCCTCAAGAGCCATGTAAGTAAACAGTATCTTCATCTGAGTTAAGTCAACAAACTTTTCCTCCTGGTATTGCTCCAACAAATAGCCATAATACTGCTTACGAACATTATTGTTTGGAATACCCAATATCAGCATATCACCGAAAGTATCCTTTATAGTAAGCATACCATAATAGAACAGCAGACTGGTGAATGTTTGAGGATTAGTCAACCTACTGGCTGGGAATGTCTCTTCCAGGGTTGTCACAATCTGCCCCGTCTCAGCTATCGTACGGATGACACCCTTGCGGTCGCCATCCAACTTATCCAACTGAAGAAGTTTCTTCATTTTATTATAATCAGTCCTCGTGTTTGGATCTATCATCAGGTCAGGTGCCTGTCCATAGTCCATATAATTTCGGAGATAATAAATGACCATATCACAATTGAACACCTTGCTTTGAGTTTCCAGAGCTTTCTTGGAGAAACAATAGTTATCATACCAAGGCTTCATCTCGTCTATCATCACCTCGATATCACTTGTTGCAGGAATGCCCCCTACCTCTTTATAATAAGCAAACATCTTGCGTACTTCCTCCATGGAGAAGCCTAACATCTGATTGAATTCCGGCTTGGTAGAGATATGCCAGCCTATATTGAACCCACTCGTCACATCGTCTAAGGTAACAGGACTGACACCAGTGATGAAAATACGCTCAAACATGCCCTTGAACTTCTTGAAGACATCACGATAGAAGCCGTCGGCATGGGTGATTGCCCAATATACATTCTCCCCCTGCTCATTGAGCACGGTATTGGTGAAATTGTCGTATTCATCGATTATCAGATAGAGAGGAATGCTCTTGGCTGCTGTCTCATCTTGAAGCAAAGCCAGTTTCTCCGTAGCAGAATCCGACTTAAAGAACTTCTCCTTTATATCTGCTGGATAAAATTCTTGGTAAACACGCATGAAGCCATCCAATTTGACACGCATATATATATCGAAGTTTTCTTCCAACTTGTCAATACTACCGCCTACATACGAGAAATCAAGGTGAAGAACCTGATACCTTCCCTGTAAGGGAGTAGGATGCTTACCTACCCATAAATCACCGAAAAGAGTTTGGAATTTCTCTTTTTTGCTACAGTCATAGTAAGCATGGAGCATACTCAGGAATATGCTCTTACCGAACCGACGTGGACGGATGAAGATGATGTTGCTAGGCTGGTTTTCCAACAAAGGCAGATACATCGTCTTATCTACATAATATTGATTTTGTTCTATAACAGCCTCAAAGTCATTGATACCGTAAGGCAAACGTTTCACATTCTGCTTCATAATTGCTCCTTTTCTAGTTGAGTAAGTGGTTACGACAGAAATCTATCAGATATAGCCAATATCATGCTTCATTCAGTCTCAGGCACACTATTTTGTGCAAAGATAGACAAAAAGTACGAACCTCGCAAGAGATTTCGTACTTTTTATATGTTTTTGGGTGCCATTTATGAGTAAGCAACGTTTTTGCATCAAGCAGAATGGTAGGTAACGCAAAGGATTCATCATGCGCATACGTATAGATATTTTTCTCGTAAAAAGTATCAAAGTCTCATTATTCAATGAAAAATTAAGGTTATATATCTAACACTCAGAATCTTTTATCGAATGAGACTTCTCGAAAAATAGCGAAAGAAGTATCATGGAAGTATCATAAAATTATGGAAATGCATCATAAAAACACTAAATAAGAAGCAGAAAAATGCTATTAATAAGCGGAAATAAGCTACAAAAACATATAAAAAAGTGCTGTTTTCGGGCAATAAATACCCTATTTTCTCGTTATGATAGAAATGTTTCATTAAAAACATAATCTATATGGATGAAAAGGAACTTTTGAAAAAGGCTTTCGAATACGGAAACGTTCCTAGCCTCATCACCTATTGCTTCACCGAACCATGTCCGATGAAAGACAAGTGTATCCACTATCTATCCGGCCTCTACAAAAACGAGAAGACTGATAGAGGAGATGCCATTTTCCCAAATGCCCTGAAAAACGGGAATTGCAAGTACTTCGCTCCGCTGCGTGTCGTGAAAATGGCATGGGGATTCGACAAACTCTTTGCCGAAATGAAAGTGAAAGACGCACCCACACTGCGCGCCGAAATGAGAAGCTACCTCGGTAGCAAAGGACAATACTACCGATACAAACTGGGACAACTGAAACTCCTCCCGGAACAGCAGAAATATATCAAACAGCTCTTCGCCAGATACGGATATAAAGACGTTGAGTTCGAACACTTCTCTGAAGAGATTGACTTCACAAACATCTAATCTTTCCAAGAATTTATTGTTCTACTTTTTCAGTTCATCAGTTGTTCCCTCTATGCCCATTAGCTGATCCTACCATGCCCGTTACACGGGCATCCATAGCCCACCAAGTGGGCATCCACAGAACAAGGGCTGGGCAACAAGTGCCCATAAGGCGGGCAATGAGTGCCCAAAAACCGGGACAAGTTTTGGGCAACACTAAAAAGAGTTTATAGTTTACAATTTATAGTTTATAGTTAACACTTAACCATTAACCAGAAATACAATGAAGGTAACTATCGTACATACAAATAATAAAAAACAGCTTCTCGTAAGTACCAAGACGATGGAGAAGCTGATGGAACGATTCGCAAGGGATGATAGCAAACTGACTATCACCCACTTCCGCGAAAGCATTCCGTATCTTAGCAACAACTATGAAGGCTACAAAGATTTGCCGAAATGGATGCACATCTATCCCGCTGCTGAATTCGCCAAAGACGAAAACAACAACCTGAAGATGAAGGCTTTCAACGGCATCCTGCTGCTGAAATTTGGCAACATTACCGATGTGGATGGTGTGGAGGGCGTTAAACGCTCGGTAGCCATTCTGCCTTCTACCCTTGCCGCCATCACAGGTGCCGACGGAAAGACTGTTATCGTTCTGATAAAATTCCAGAGCGAAAATGATTCCCTGCCTACATCTGAAGCGGATGCCGAGCATCTCTATCGCATCGCTTACCAGCAGATTTTCCCTGTATATCAGGCTATTGTCAAGGCTTCAATTCTTGTAGATGGTCCGAAACCTTCTATCGAGGCTGGATCTACCCTATCCCAAGAGCCTTCGATTCACAACAGTTTCATGATGACGCTCGATGCGGAGCCTTATTTCAACAGCAAGGCAGTGGCGATGAAGATTGATAGCCATGCACGATCTCAAAGCCCAGCTCCCAGCACGGATAATCATCAGCAGACAATTCCTGATTTCAGGGCTCCAGAAGAAGGAAAGAAAGTTGACAAGAACAGTATTCGCGAGAATATCGTGAACATGATGCAGCTGCTGAAAAGCAGATATGATTTCAGATACAACACGGTGATGAAATTCGTGGAATACATGCCGAAGGAGAAAGGTTGGTATGGTTTCCAACCTGTGGATCCGAGAGTGCAGAAGCGTATGACGCTGGAGGTGCAGCTGGCTGATATCCGGGTGAGCATCAAGGATGTACGTAATTTCCTGGAGTCAGATTATATCAAAAATTATAATCCGATAGATGAATATCTCTTCCAGTGCTACGACAAATGGGATGGAAAGGATCATATCCGTGCCTTGGCCCGCACAGTGCCTACCGCCAATCCTCACTGGGCAGACTGGTTTTACACCTGGTTCCTGGGCATGGTTGACCAGTGGCGCGGCTATTCACATCGCCAATACGGCAACTCAGTGGCTCCGCTTCTCATTTCCAAACAGGGTTACAACAAGAGTACTTTCTGTCGGCGACTGCTGCCGCCGGAACTGCAGTGGGGGTATAGTGACAATCTTATTCTGTCGGAAAAGCGTCAGGTTTATCAGGCGATGGCGCAGTTTATGGTCATCAATCTCGATGAGTTCAACCAGATTTCGCCACAGGTGCAGCAGGGATTTCTGAAGAATCTCATCCAGTTGCCTACGCTGAAATACAAGCCTCCATATGGCAGTCATGTCATGGAATTTCCTCGTCTCGCCTCATTCATCGCCACGAGCAACATGAAGGATATTCTCTCCGATCCATCCGGCAACCGAAGATTCATCGGTGTGGAACTGACGGGGCCTATCGACGTGAGCGTTCGCCCGAACTACCAGCAGCTTTTTGCCCAGGCACTTTCTGCCTTGAACAATGGCGAAAAGAGTTATTTCGATGCGCAGCAGGTGAAGCTGATTATGAAGAGCAACAGCCAGTTTGAGATAATCCAGCCAATAGATCAGTATTTCCTGCTCTATTTTGAATTGGTTGAGGATGAGAAAGAGGGTGAATATCTTACTGCCGCCGAAATTTTCGACTATCTGAAGAAGCAGATTGGTTCATCGCTCAAGGTGAACAGTTTGATGGGATTCGGCAGAAAACTGGCGAATATGAGTGAGTTGAAACACAAGAGATTTGCAGATGGAATGAAGTATCTCGTAAAGAAAAAGTAAGATAATGATACTTCTATGATACATGAATGAGACTTCCCGGCATCAGAACCGAGAAGTCTCATTCTTTTTATCTTATTATCTATCAAGTCTTTAAGCCGATATTTTTAACCCAAAATGAGACTTTGAGACTTTTTCTTCAAAAAAAACTTTTTCACGTAAGCGAAAACATTTATCCTTTAGATAGCATAAAGGAAGGTGCGGATGAACCAGTAGCAGATGATACCTGCGATGTAACCTACGAAAGCAATCCAGGAGATGTGCTTCATATACCAGCCGAAGGTAATCTTCTCCAAGCCCATTACTACCACACCAGCGGCACTACCGATAATCAGCATTGAACCACCTACACCGGCACAGTAGGCCAGCAACTGCCAGAAGACACCATCCACAGCCATATCACCAGCGGCTGCCACAGGATACATTCCCATACATCCGGCTACCAAAGGCACATTGTCAACAATACTTGAAAGTACACCGATGATACCAGTAACCAGGTAGTGGTTGCCTTCGAATACGACGTTCAAGCCCTGACCCAAAGCAGTCAATACGCCAATCTCAGCCAGGCAGGATACTGCCATCAGGATACCGAGGAAGAAGAGGATGGTACTCATATCAACACGAGAAAGCAACTTGGTTACTCGCTTCTGAGTACCCTCGGCATCAGCTCCACGATGCAAACTGCGATAGAAAACTTCGGTAGCAGTCCAGAGAACGCCCAATACCAGAAGGATTCCTACGAATGGAGGCAAGTGGGTGATACTCTTGAAGATAGGAACGAAGATCAAACCGCCTACTCCCAACCAGAACACAGCCTTGCGCTGACCTTCGGTGAAATCGCTGACCGATGCATTCTGCTGGTCAGAAACCTCAGGCATCACGAGTTCGCCCTTCAACATGGTCTGAAGGATGAGGGCTGGAATCACCATGGAAACCACAGACGGGATGAAGATTTCGGCGATAACGCCGGCTGCAGTAATCAGTCCCTTGTTCCAGAGCATGATGGTGGTAACGTCGCCGATTGGCGAGAAAGCACCACCCGAATTGGCTGCGATGATGACGAGGGAGGCATAAACCATGCGGTCCTTGTGGTCGGTGACGAGCTTCCGGAGAATCATGATCATCACGATACTGGTGGTCAGATTGTCGAGGATTGCTGAGAGGAAGAAGGTAAGGATAGCGATACGCCAGAGGAGCGCACGCTTCGACTTGGTCTTCATCACTTTGCGAACCCAGTTGAATCCGCCGTTCTGGTCAACGATTTCCACGATGGTCATTGCACCCATCAGGAAGAAGAGTGTTGTGGCGGTATCGCCCAGATGTTCCTGGATGATTCCGGTCACTTTCTCCACCATTCCAGCAGCACCGCCTGTATAATCAGGGTGCATCAACTGGAGATACTGCATAGGACCCATCATGTAGAGGGTCCAACAACCTACCAACATCAACAGGGCTATCGCTGCCTTGTTTACCTTAGTCAAGCTTTCGGTGGCAATGAGTGCATAGCCGAGCACGAAAACGACAATAATAGAAATTGTAAGTGTAGTCATTACTTCTTATTTATTATTAGATATTCTTTTTTCCTTTATGTATGATTTGGTACTCACAATTGCCAAACGGTTGCAAAGATACAAAAAGAAAAGCAATAACCACACGATTCATTATTATAATTGTATGAAATCGTTTACTTACTTACAGTTTTAACCTGATAATAACCGATTTCGACCAGTATGGTTGAGGCATTTCGTTGTTTAGCACATACTTGTTGAATTTGGGGAACCCGAAAATGACATCAGTATAACTAGTAAAAAGTTAATTAGTAATAAAGTTCTTACTAATATATCTCTTACCTAAAAGATTATTACTACCTTTGCATTACATAAAACATGTAACACAAAATATGGAATAGATATAAAACGTTATGGAACAGCTGAATAACCCATTTGTTATCTACGGATATAAGGGAACAGAATACTTCTGCGACCGCAAGAAAGAGACGGATCTCATCATGAAGGCTTTGCAGAATGAGCGCAACATCGTCCTCATCTCTCCTCGACGCATCGGAAAGACGGGACTCATACACCATGTCTTTGAGAACATCAGCAAGCAGGAGCCAGAGACGCATTGTTTCTATCTCGACATCAATGCCACGAGAAATCTGAGCCAATTCATCCAATTATTGGCAAAAACGGTTATCGGGAAGGTTGATACTTTCTCGCAAACTGCCATGCGCAAGATTACCACTTTCTTTGCCGGCTACAAGCCTACGATGTCGTTTGATGAGATGACGGGAATCCCTACGTTCTCGATTACGGTTTCACCAAGCCAGAGCGAGGATTCTCTCAAACATATCTTCGAGTATCTGAAACAATCGGAGAAACGAATCTATATTGCTATCGATGAGTTTCAGCAGATAGCCGAATATCCCGAAGATGGCACAGAGGCCCTGCTACGCTCCTATATCCAGTTTTTGCCGAATGTATATTTCATCTTTGCAGGCAGCAAGCAGCACATGATGACCGATATGTTCCTGTCGGCAAAGCACCCATTCTATCAGAGTTCGCAAATTCTCAACCTTCCTCTCATCAACCAGGATGAGTATCATCGTTTTGCCAACAGATGGATGGGAAACCGGAATCTGACCATGGATCCTGACACCTTTGCCTATCTATATAATAAGGTGGATGGTCAAACCTGGTATATACAGGATATTCTGAACCGACTCTATCAGAACGGAAAGGAGATAACGACAGCGGAAATAGATGATGTAACCCTGGAATTGGTGAACGAGCAGGAAGTGGCATTCGTGAATTACTACGATTCCCTTACAGACAATCAGGCAGCCCTTCTATCTGCCATTGCTCAGGATAAGTCCGTCACCTCCGTTCTTTCGCAGGATTTCATCAGCTGCCACAACTTGCCTGCCGCCAGCAGCATAAGTCTTGCTCTCAAGACGCTAATCAATAGAGAATTCATCTACAAGTACAATGGCAGCTATATCATCTACGACCGCTTCTTCGGGATGTGGTTGAGGAAGAACTGCGCAGCCTCCCTGTAGAAGCAACAGCTCATATAAACACATCATTAAGTATTCTTTTTAAAGCATCATCAATATGAGACATCATCATTATATGAAATATCTGTTTGTGCTTCTCCTCTTCCTTCCTACCAGTCTCATGGCACAGAACAAGGAAGAGAAGATGCCTGGACATATCACAAAAATACAGAAACTGGAGGATGTGAACGTAACTGGGAATCGTCCTCACTTCATCAGACTTAAGGGATATTATCGCAGTTACCAGACCAACGACTCTGTAATGAAATACTTCAACGACGGCATCGTGGAGTATTACATCAACCTGAAGAATGGAAAGACGGATCTCAATGCCTATTCCAAAAGAAATCTTCACAACAGCCGACTCGTTTCCGAAGACAAAAAGCGAGCATTCATGGTCAGCGACAAAGGAACCTTCCGACCTTGGCCGGAAGAGAAGACACTCATAGAACAATATCGAAAGAAATATCAGTTGAAAGATTCCCTGGGTACTCAACTCGTCCTGCTCAATCAGCAGACAATAGGCAGTATTCAAACGGACAGCAGTCGGAATATCTGTCAGATAGAAATCAACCAGCTTCCTACCTACAAGAATCTGACGCACCAGCTTTTCGGTTATACCCAGACAGATATCTACGACCATGTGGTGGAAACCTATCAGATAAGTCCTGAAGATTACTATTCCTTCAAGGACCTGCTCTTCCAGAAATCTGACAACAGCTATCTTTTCTCTCATAAGAAAGATAAGCAGCAGCAACTCATCCATGTGATTACCGAGCTATATATCACGGAAAAGGAGTATGTAGAAAAGAAGCAATCCATCAAACCGGATTCTTCTACTCCCAAAGAATCAGCTGCCGCCATTACCGATTTCTGCATCAGAAACAAGATACCTTCCTTGCCTGAAGCAACAGAGCAGAAGATGCAGCAGTTGACTCCCTATAATCCTGCAAACATGAAAGAGATGTAAGCGTGTGGGGGAGACTTACTGAAGATGCTTTGCAGATATGCCATAAAGAGAAACGCCCAAGGTTACTGGCAAATTCTTTTTCCTATCTGTACACAGATTTCTCACGCAGCCCTTCTTGAAATAAGCAGGAAAATGAATTTCGCCATTACCGCTACTTGCCATAACAGCTACACCTATATAATATTTATGATTGCGCTCCAGCTTCAACGGTTCTTCTATCCAAACAGATAAATCCTTCTTATCTGAAATTTCAGATAATCGAACGTACAAAGGTCGATGCTGTACAGGCACAAACTTTGTTCCCTTTACTTCATAAATGATTAAACGAATTGTGCATGAAGCAAAAGTACATTTTTGTACTCGCAACTTGGCTGTTTTCACATAATAGTCTTTATTTACAACAAATAAGGGGCCCGTTTCATATTTCGTGCTTCTAACGTTATGAAATGCAACATCACCTGGTGCCCGAACTCCTTTCCCAAGAATGCCTTCCTGCTTTTTACCGGAAACGACTGTTATATCTGACAAATCACAGGTCTTTTCCTTCAACGTAAGTTGCAGCGAAGTCTTTTTGCTATATACATCATAAGGAATTTTACTGGTCTGATAACTGATATGACTAATCACAAGTTCCTGTTTCATGCCATCGGGCACCACCAGAGAGAAATTTCCTTCCTTATCAGATACCGCATAAATACTATCTACATATACGCTAGCGAATTCAACGTTCTTACCAAATTCATCTACAATATGTCCTTTTATAGTCTTATTTGCAGCAATACATGCCAAAGACATGAACTCACAGACAATCAGAATAAATATAAATCTCCTCATATTCTTTGCTTTAAAATTTTATGTTTATATGTATAGCATCGTCCTCCCAATTCTGATATAATCTCAGAATTAGACTTTGCCTCTATACCATATTCTATAATCATGATGCAAATATAGTAATTTCTCTATTTATCTCAAAACATAAGGTTAAATGTTTAAACTTTTTTAGTTGTTGAACAGGAAAAACATGCCGTAACATCTTTGTCGCAGCATCGTCAATACCTTTCAACCTCATTGCAACCACGGTGTAATAATGCTGCCGTACCTTTGCAACCGAAATCAAACGATATAGGTTATGAATGCTAAAAGGGGAATTATTGTATTAGGATTGC
>ERZ1035051.278-NODE-278-length-20855-cov-38.100529_pt1 | contig 20855 bp, 17 predicted proteins | sample MGYA00520586_ERZ1035051 | MGnify/ENA primary metagenome ERZ1035051 (study PRJEB33766, sample SAMN09781692) | gut metagenome | biome: gut microbiome | host: Homo sapiens | place: Madagascar | study: EMG produced TPA metagenomics assembly of the PRJNA485056 data...
TCAGCCCCGTCATATCCATGATAGACGCTTCATCCATACCCTTTGCCAGCATCTTCCTGGCAATTTCAAGGCTTCGCTGGGACATGCCTTCTTCTATGCCTTCAGCTATGCCTTCAGCTCTGCCTTTTTCCATACCTTCTTCCATTCCTTTCTGGTACCTGTCATCCAGAAGGGTTCTTTCAACACTTACCGAATCCCAGAATTTGTCATAGGCACGGAGTTCGGCATCTGTAAAGCCGGAAACTTCAAGATCTTCTACTGCTTTTCCAATCTCCGGATCATTAAGCAGGTCGGCAGGAATATCCTTCGTATTGGAATTTATTTCTGTGAGGAAACGGAGCCACAAGACCATCATGCGCTTATCGGCAATGGAATGAGGAGTGAACTTAGGGAGTTCAATGAAGGTGAAATGCAAGCCTTCGATGACCTTATTGCTGTCCTTGTCATGCACGATTCGGTAGTTGTGGATGAAATCTGGAGTATCATGCGCAAAGATATCATTTATCAGGTTGAGAGAATACACTGGTTGCAGTTCGCTGTATTTTCCGCCCTTTTTAGCCTGACTCACATAGAGCTTGGATGCATTGAACAGTACTCGCTGCTGGAAAGCATCAGACCATTCCATCTGCATTTCCACGCAGAACTTCCTGCCTCTGACATCTGTGCAGAGTACATCCACAATGGTGTTTTTGCCTCCTTCGAGCTGGGGCACTAGTTCTGTAGGCAGATACTTTATCTCGTGTATCTGCTCCTCTTCGCTGAGTGGCAGGAGTGCGTTCAGAAGGCTGATCAGTCTTTTAGGATGATTGCCGAATATCTTCTTGAACGTGAGGTCTGCCTTAGGATCTAAGTACTTCATAACCATCTGTTTTAAAATTCTCAAGCGCAAAGTTACGACTTTATTTTCATATCTGCAAGAGATTTCTGGGAAATGTTACGGAAAAAGTTAGAGATTGCGTTTCTTATGTAACAGGACAAGGGTCTATATGCCACGATGATAGGTGGGCGTATAGACCTTTCATCGTGCAACTCCCATCTTCTCTCCATATCCGTGTAAACAATATTCAAGAAAGAGAAAATCAGACGAAAATACCTGGAAAATGGGGAAAGAAGAGATTGAGAATTTTCCCTTAAGGGTTTTTATTTTTTTCCTTAAGGGAAAATATATTTTTCTTTAAGGAAAAAGACAGCTTCTCTTAAGAGATTTTTCCGCCATATTTAATCTGTAAAGTTATTTACAAAAATCCCCCATCCTGCTTTCTCAAGCCGGATGGGGCCAAACATCAGAAAGGCAATGAAGACATCCTCTATCCCAAATGGACGAAGACCCATTATCAAGGTGGCTTGAAGGAATATGAACGTTTGGAGCGTGCAAGAGTTATCCACGGGAAAAAGACAAGGGTCTATATGCCACGATAAACAGGTGGCGTATAGACCCTTTTGCGGTATGACATTTTACAGGTTTCCTTCTTCCTCGCCATGCTGAGCTAAAAAGAAATGTTTTTGTTTTTCTATCTCACGACGAAGCTCCTCTTCTGTAGGCATGAAAGACATATATTTAGCTGCAAAAAGCTGTTCACTTTCATGAAGCACAGAATATTTGGCAATAGTGTTGTCAGTTTCTGTACAAAGCAAAACACCAATAGTTGGATTGTCATCCTCGCCTTTTACAAGGTCGTCATACATACGCACATACATATCTAACTGCCCGACATCTTGATGTGTCAGCGAGTGTGTCTTTAGCTCAAACAAGACAAAGCGCTTCATCCTAAAATTGTAGAAGACAAGGTCGATATAAAAATCACCCGTATCAGTCTTGATATGCTTTTGGCGGTCAACGAATGCAAAACCTCGCCCTAGTTCCAGAATAAACTGTTGCAAGTTGTCTATCAGAGCCTGCTCCAGTTGAGATTCGTCAAACTTTGTGTCCTTTCTGAATCCCATAAACTCAGCAATCATCGGATTTTTGATATATTCCAAAGGATCACTATCATGATATGGCGCTGTGGCTACTGGCAATTTCAAATCCGGATTTTCACGCATGGCTGCCAGACGACGTTCATAATATTGCGAGGAGATATTGCGGTCAAGAGTTGTTGTACTCCACATCTCTTCAGATGCGTTTCTCAAGTACCACATTCTTGCCTTTGGATTTGTAACAGATAGCAGTCGCCTAATATGAGTCCAGTTAAGATTGTGTACGAACTCGTACACTTTTAAGTTACGACTTTATTTTCAAACCAGCAAGCTTTCTAACGTTTTTTCTGTTGACTGATATAAAAAAGCCCTATATCCGAGCAGGAATATAGGGCTTTACGAGATTCATTTATTAAAACGTATTATCTATAGAAGTCTAACTTCTGATGATTCTTATAGAGGTTCTGGTTCTGGAGCTCCTCGTTCAGCGGAATACGGTAGAGGTAGTACTTGCTGTTAGGACAGAAGTCTGTACCATCGTTGAACTTGAGCACATCGTGGCCGGTACCTGTGGCTTCTTCGGTAGTGATGTTTCCTTCCTCATCTTCTTCCTTGATGATGACAGGACCCTCAAACTCCTTGCGCTCAATAGACTGCTGGTTGCGGATGATGTCAGTGATGGCGAAACCTTCACCCCAGAGTTCCAGACGACGCTCCAACCAGATAGCCTTCAGCAGATCCTCACCAGTTGCAGTAATCTCAGGAGCAGTCTTGCCCTCTTTCATACGAGCCTGCTGCAAGGTGTAGAGTACAGATTTTGCCTCGTCGGTATGGTGGAGATAATAAGCTGCCTCTGCCTTGATGAGATACATCTCTGAAGTACGCATCAGATCCATATCGGTAATTCCATTGTCAATGTCCTGGAAGGCGAACTTTGAGTTCAGCAGGCGAACTACCTTACCACCCTGTGCGGTGTAGCCCCAATCCTGGAACAGATCCTTGCGATAGTCGTTATCATGATAGTTTTCTACGAAATATGGATCTACGCAGAGACTGCCATAGCCATCCAGAGACTTGTCCTTGAAGTTCATGGTGTAGGCACCATCGCTGTCATCCAGTGTTGCAGAATATCCCCAGAGCCACTCGCCGTTGTTGCAGTTGTTGAAGCCGCTCTTGTATTCAGCCTCAGTCATCAGGTAAGGGTTCTTCTCCAATACCTTGCTGGCATAATCGTAAGCTGTTTGCCAATCACGTGCATAAAGGGCGGTTCTGGCAAGAATACCCATGGCTACGGTATGGTTGATCTTGTAATAATCTGTAGTGTTCACACCGCGATTATACTTCTCCGGAATCAACTTTACTGATTCCTTCAAGTCTGCCAATGCCTGGTCATATACCTCCTTGACGCTGGCAGCAGGATTACCGGTCAATGCTTGGTTCATATCTGTAGGCTCTGTGTAGATTGGAACACAGACTGCATTAGGATCTTTTTCTACAGAGAAGGCGAAGTGTGATGCCAGCATCATATACATATATCCTCTGGTGGCGTATGCCTGACCCTTGATACGGTTCTTGTCGGTATCGCTACCTGAAGCCTTATCGATGTTGGCTATGATGTTGTTGCAGTTGTTGATGGCATCGTAGCATATATCCCAGAGTACGGAATTGTGCTGGCCACGACCGTAGCCTACGGTCAGATTGTAGCATTGACTGTAACCATAGCTCTTAGCCTTAACACAGTCTGAGCCCATGAAGTCATCGCTCAGGAGAACAGAGAATATGCCAATAGACTGATAAGTCTGTCCTTCATTGAAGGCATAACTCCAGGCACCTCTCAATACATTCTCTGCGTATGTGGTGGTCTTGAAAGCCGCATCAGAGTCGAGTGATGTGGTAGGGGTGGTATCCAGGTCGCATGAAGACAATGTGGTTGCCATCAAGGCGAGGCTCACACCCATTCTTGTTATATATTTATTCATCTTGATACTTCTATTTTAGAGTTTTACATTGATACCGAATGAGATGGTCTTCATGGCAGGATAGCGGTAAGATACAGTACCGTTCAATGGCTGTTCTGGATCCAATCCCTGCTGATGGCTGAATGTCAACAGGTTCTCTGCCTGAATGAAAACATTGACATCTTTCAATGTCAGTGGCTGCAAGAGACTGTGTGGCAATGAATAGTTCAATGTCACGGTCTTCAAGCGGAGATAACTACGGTCAACCAACCATCTGGTAGATGATGAGGTGAAGTAGCTGGTCTGCTGATCTACAATCTTCGGAACGTTGGTATTTCTGTTCTCTGGAGTCCAGCGGTTGATTAATTCGGCACTCTTGGAACTACCGTTCAAGCCGCCAACACCCATCAGGTCGGTATAGTCGTTATTATAGAGCTTGCCGCCGATAGCGTATGAGAACAGGGCTGAGAGTGTGAGTCCCTTCCAGCTGATGTCAGTAGAGAATCCACCGGTTACATCTGGAAGAGAAGAGCCTGACTTCACCTTGTCATTTGATGTCAGACTGCTGTAATCTTCTGTCACCTTCTTCTCGCCATTGTCATAGTAGTACCACTGTGGGTTACCATTGTCAGGGTTTACGCCTGCCCACTCATAGAGATAGTAGTCGTAGAGCGAACCGCCCTTCACCCATTTCTTGCTGCCGCTCCACATCACTTCTGTAGGAAGCTGCACAATCTCGTTCTTGTAAGTGGTAGCATTCACTGAGAGTTTCCACATCCAGTCCTTGGTATGGATTGGTGTGCCGCTGAGGGTGAATTCCCAACCATAGTTCTTCAGCTTACCGATGTTGTCGTCGATGCTTGAGAAACCTGATGATGGTACCAGGCTGCGGCTGAAGAGCAGGTCCTTGGAAGCACGCTCGAAGTATTCGACAGTACCGGTGAGGCGATCGCCGAACATGCTGAAATCTACACCTATGTTGGTGTTCAGGTTGGTCTCCCAAGTCAGGTTAGGAGTTGCCAGACGAGATGCATGTAAGGTAGCTTCTCCATCAAACTTACCGATGCTGTAGAGAGCCTGATAAGCATAGTAGCCTACATTGTCGTTACCCTGGGCACCATAGCTGGCACGGAGAGTCAGGTTGTTCAACCACTTGGTAGCAGGCTCCATGAACTTCTCGTTGATGATGCGCCAAGAACCACCGAATGACCAGAATGTACCCCAGCGGTGATCTGGATGGAAGCGAGATGAACCATCAGAACGCAAAGATACGGATGCATAGTACTTCTTCATATAAGAGTACTCGGCATTACCGAAGAAACTCAACAGCTTATACTGGTCGGCATTACCACCGAAATCTACCAGTGTAGAAGCTACGTCTGGTTCATAGTAACCGTCGGCAATCACATTAGAACGTTCACCGCTGAAGTTAGAGGTGTTGTACTCGTAGTACTCCTGACCTGCCATCAGAGTGATGTCGTGCTTCTCAGCAAAGGTATGCTGATAGTTGACCACGTTGTTGATGGTGAAACCTGTAGTACGGGTATTGCCCTTAGCTGACGAACCGATAGGACGCTTGCCGTAGGTAGGGTTGGTATAATCGTGAGTGAACAGACTGTTGTAGTCGAGGTTCATCGTCATCTTGTAAGTCAATCCTTCCATCGGCTTCACCAAAACGAAACCTTGTGCTGTAACTGCATCACGCTTGCGGTCGTGCTTGTCGTAAAGCATAGACTGGGCGAGGTTCATACCTGCGTATGATCCTGAACGGTAGTTACCATAGTCGTAAATCTTGTTGCCGTTGTTATCGTAGAGATAAGCACCGGTCTCTGGATCACGCTCATAAACAGGATAGAACGAAGGCAACTGACGGGCAAACAAAACCACGTTGTCGGTACGAGTATCATTCTGTTTAGGATAACTCTGGATAGAGTGAGAGGCAGAGAGGTTCATACCCACCTGCAACCAAGACTTCAGATCGGAGGTCAGGTTGGTACGTACATTGTAACGCTTGAAACCTGAGCAGATATAAGCACCCTGATCATCCAGGTAGCCCAAAGAGATGTAATATTTAGAGGTCTTGCTACCACCGGAAACGCGAGCGCTCAAATCGGTATAGTGAGCATTCTGGGTCATGGCATCCTCCCAGCTGTCATCCCAAAGGGTGTGAGCGCCGGCTACCAGATTACCATTCTGGTCGATAGGCTGAGGATAAGCTGTACCATAAGGGTTGATACCCAATGCCTTTACTGTGTTTGCTGAAGCCAAAGTTGCTGCTTCTGCCTCGGTCTTGCCATTGTTGATGTATCTGTTGCGCATACCTTCCCACTGCAGCTTGAAGTAGTCGTCGGTGCTCAGCTGGTCGTAATCTGCTACGGCGCGACTAGAGAAACCATACTTGGCAGTCAATTCGATAGAAGGAGCAGCGCCTGCCTGTCCCTGCTTGGTGGTAATCATGATTACACCATTGGCAGCACGAGAACCATAAAGAGATGCTGCGGCAGCATCCTTCAAAACGGTGACAGAAGCGATATCCTGGCTGTTGATGTTTGCCAACTTACCATCGTATGGAATACCATCTACCACGTAAAGTGGAGTAGTTGAGGCATTTACGGATCCTACACCACGGATATAGACACTGGCATCCTCACCCGGCTGACCGCTGGTAGAGAATGACTGAAGACCAGCCACGGTACCCTGCAAAGCCTTGGATACACTACTAACCTGTGAAGAGGAAATCTTCTCTCCGCCAACAATACCTGCAGAACCTGTAAAGGAAGCTTTTTTACGTGTACCATAAGGCACACTGATCACGATTTCTTCCAATGAACGCTCGTCGGCACCCAAAACAATGTTTAAGTTTTTACCTGCCTTTATGGTTTTTGTGGTCATACCAATGTAGGACACTTCCAACTTTGCATTGGCAGGAACATCCATCTTGAAATTACCGTTCATGTCGGTAACAGTACCCGTTTTTGTACCAACTACCTTGATAGACGCACCAATGATAGGAGCGCCATCTTCGGCTGCGGTAACAGTACCGGTAACTTGAGTTTGTGCCAGGGCCATTCCTATACTGAGAAACAGTCCGGCGAGAAACACCATGAGTCTTTTTTCCATAAGAATCTCTCTCTTGTAATTAAATTAATACTATTATATTCTATGTTGTATAAAAATACATTATTATAAAAATGCAGTTTTTGAATCTGATAACCTTCATTTGTTTTCGTTTGCAAAATTACACAAATTTTTCTATAATCTACTATCTTTTGTTTATTTTTTTATGGATAAATGATGAAAAATGTCACAGAATGGTAGTTTTATGTGGTTTTTGCTTCTGTTTTTTAATGCGATTTGCTTGATTTTGTTGAATCCTTATTCAGTATGGATGCAATATTCTTCGTGTTTTTGAGTTTATCTATATATAGAATTGAATTTATCTCTCTATATATAATAAGGTGTAATTCAAGAAATGCAAAGATAATAAAAAACAAGATACAATGAATATGATGAAAAAGAATATTGCTATCGTGATGATGCTGTTGCTTTCTGCTATGGGGGCAATGGCGCAAGGTGGGGAGAATCCTGTAGGTAAATTCTCGGTGATACCCCGAGTAGGTGTGGCTATTGCCAATCTGAGTGATAATTCCATCTATCTGGCAACGGAAAACAACAGGGAGGTGAAATCCAAGAGTCAGGCGGGATTCATGGGTGGACTCGATGTGGAGTATCGTGCCACAGACTATCTGGGTGTTTCTCTGGGTGCTTATTATGCCCGTCAGGGTGCCCGCTGGGGTGATTATGAGATGGCTGTACAGGGGGATGCTGGTAATAATGGAATCAAGAAATATACGGGTGTGAAGGATCATCGCCTGAATCTTGACTATGTTCAGGTGCCTTTGATGCTGAAGGCATACGTGGCTCCTCAGTTTGCCATTATGGCTGGTGCACAGGTGGGGTTCTTGTGTGGAGATGGCAAGATGCTGTCGGAAGAAACTGATTTGGAGAAGGATAGTAAGACGGGTTCTACTCTTTACAAGGATAGCCGAGATGTGGAAAGCACATACGCAGCCAAGAAGGTGAATGTATCTATTCCTGTGGGTTTGTCGTATGAGTATATGAATGTGATTCTGGATGCCCGCTATCATATCGGCTTGACCAAGGTGAATAAGGTAGATGGCGGAGATTCCAAGAACAAGGTATTCACCTTTACGGTAGGCTATCGATTTGGGCTTTAGTTGATTATACCACTTTTACTCCTTTAGCTGAAAAGAAAAAGCTCTATATCCTCAGTATTGAAGATATAGAGCTTTTTTCGAAACGATTAGCCTACCTGGCTTCCTGGCTTTACCTGACCCAAGAGAGAGGTAACATTGAGTGAGCCGTCGAAGTTAACGGCAGAGAGAATCATACCCTGACTCTCAATACCCATCATCTTGCGAGGAGCAAAGTTGGCAACGAAGAGTACATCCTTGCCGATCAGCTGCTCTGGCTCATAGTATGCAGCGATACCTGAACAGATAGTACGCTCTACGCCTGAACCATCATCGATGGTGAACTTCAGGAGCTTCTTAGACTTCTTCACCTTCTCGCAGTTCAGGATGTGACCTACGCGGATGTCGAGCTTTTCGAAATCATCGAAGCTAACCTCTGGCTTGATAGGGGCAGCCTTGTAAGAAGCTTCCTCGTTAGCCTTCTTGGTGTCAGCGAGCTTCTGGAGCTGCTTCTCGATCACCTCATCCTCAATCTTTTCGAAGAGCAATTCTGGCTCACCAAGCTGTGTTCCAGGCTTGAGGAGCTCTGTGCTGCCCAGCTGAGTCCACTCGAAGGTTGGCATATTGATCATCTTGCGGAGCTTCTCTGATGAGAATGGCAGGAATGGCTCAAAGGCGATGGCAAGGTTGGCAACCAGCTGGAGGGAGATGTTCAAGATGGTCTCCACACGCTTAGGATCGGTCTTCCAAACCTTCCAAGGCTCGCACTCTGTAATGTACTTGTTACCGATACGTGCCAGGTTCATAGCCTCCTTCTGGGCCTCACGGAACTTAAATACGTCGAGATACTGCTCAACCTTCTCCTTCACATCCTTGAATTCAGCGATAGCCTTCTGGTCAACCTCCTGCAATTCGCCGCAGGCAGGAACCACGCCGCCCCAGTACTTCTTGGTGAGCTGGAGAGCACGGTTTACGAAGTTACCATAAACGGCAACCAACTCAGAGTTATTGCGCTCCTGGAAATCCTTCCAGGTAAAGTTGTTATCCTTGGTCTCTGGAGCGTTGGCTGTCAATACATAGCGCAAGACATCCTGCTTGCCAGGGAGATCTACGAGATACTCGTGCAACCATACTGCCCAGTTGCGAGAGGTAGAAATCTTATCATCCTCAAGATTCAGGAACTCATTGGCTGGTACGTTGTCTGGCAGGATATAGTCGCCGTGAGCCTTCAGCATGGTAGGGAAGATGATGCAGTGGAACACGATGTTGTCCTTACCGATGAAGTGAACGAGACGTGTCTCTGGATCCTGCCACCACTTCTGCCATGTACCCCATTTCTCTGGCTGTGCATCGCAAAGCTCCTTGGTGTTGGAGATGTAGCCGATAGGAGCATCAAACCAGACATAGAGAACCTTGCCTTCTGCTCCCTCTACAGGAACAGGAATACCCCAATCCAGATCGCGGGTCATTGCACGAGGCTGCAGGTCCATATCCAACCAGCTCTTGCACTGTCCGTAAACATTGGAACGCCACTCCTTGTGACCTTCCAGGATCCACTGCTTCAACCAGTCCTGATACTTGCCCAGTGGGAGATACCAGTTCTTGGTAGGCTTCTTGACGAGGCCATGACCAGGGTTGTTCTTATTGGTAGGGTTGATCAACTCTTCTGGAGAGAGGGTTGCACCACATTTCTCGCACTGGTCGCCGTATGCACCTTCTGCACCGCAGCGAGGGCAGGTACCCACGATGTTTCGGTCGGTAAGGAACTCGCCGGTAACCTCATCGCAGAACTGCTCTTCTACTTTCTCTTCCAAAACGCCCTTATCGTAAAGAGTACGGAAGAAATCAGAAGCAAACTTATTGTGAACCTTAGAAGTTGTGCGGCTGTAAACATCAAAGGAGATGCCGAAATCCTCGAAGCTCTTCTTGATGAGGTTGTGATAGCGATCCACTACTTCCTGTACGGTAATGCCTTCCTTCTTGGCACGGATGGTAACAGGTACACCATGCTCGTCGCTACCGCCGATGAAAACAACGTCTTGCTTTTTAAGGCGAAGATAGCGTACGTAGATATCGGCTGGCACATAAACACCTGCCAGGTGGCCGATATGCACACCACCGTTAGCGTAAGGCAATGCTGCCGTAACAGTGGTACGTTTGAAATTCTTTTGTTCCATATTAGCTAATATATTTTTGTTATTTGGGTGCAAAATTACAAAAAAATGTTGGAAATGCGGAATAATTAGGTGTCCTTTTTCTCCTTTATATATATAATAAGGTGTAATTTGATAGTTTTAGATAGGAGAATTCTAAAACTCAGATACTAAAAAAGGCTCTAGCTTTCCAGCCCGAGCCTTTTTTGTACTTGCCCTTCAGGTCTTTCTGATAAGGGTAGCACAATCATTATCATTTACTATTGTCTTGAGTCTTGCTGTTTTAATAATCAATCTTCTTACCTTAATAAGTAGAAAACTTCCTCCTTTATATATCTTACTTTATATATTATAAAGTGTCTTATTTTTCTTTATCGGGTGATGATTACATCACGTTCAAGTAAGCGATAACAGCCAACTCTGCGATAAGAATCGCGAAACCTACTTTCTTGATAACTTCTGTAATTTTAAAAATACTATCCATAGTCTTGAAATTTTAAAAAGTTTAATATTGTTGTGTTATACCTACGTTGTGATAACGTCTGTTTTACGATTGCAAAGGTACGTGTTTTTCTGCTTGTAAGGGGGTAATAATTATTTTATTGGGGTGTATTTAGTTTTTAAAATGGGGATATTTAATAGAAAATACCCCCTGTACAATAAAAAATACCCCTTCTTTGGGCGATTTTCTTATATGTTTTAGCGGATATTTGTCTTAGAAGTGTCCTCTTTCTGCCCAATCTCCCCTATCTAGTGTCCGATATCCGATAGCTTCTGCCAGGTGTTGAGGTTCTATCTGCTGGCTTCCGGCAAGGTCGGCAATGGTGCGGGCAACTTTTAAGATACGGTTGTAGGCACGTGCAGAAAGGGATAGCTTCTCCATTGCCATTCTGAGGAGATTGATTCCTTCCTCCGTTGGTTCTGCAAATTGGTGAATCATACGTTCCGTCATCTGGGCATTACAGTGTATTCCCTTGAAATCCTTGAATCTTTCTGCCTGAATCTCTCGTGCTCTGATTACTCTTTCCCTGATTCTGGCACTTGGCTCTCCTGGGGCTGCCTTGGAGATGTCCTTGAAAGGTACAGGACTGATTTCGCACTGGATATCGATGCGGTCGAGTAGCGGACCGGAAATCTTGTTCATATAGCGTTGTATCTGTCCCGGGGTACAGACACAATGATGCGTAGGGTCACCATAGTAGCCGCAAGGACATGGGTTCATGCTTGCTACAAACATGAAGGAGCAAGGATAATCAATGGCGTATTTGGCTCTGCTGATGTTGATGTGGCGGTCTTCCAGAGGTTGGCGCAAAACTTCCAAGGTGGTTTTGTTGAACTCTGGTAATTCGTCGCAGAAAAGCACGCCATTATGGGCAAGAGATATTTCACCGGGTTGTGGAGAGGTTCCTCCACCTACCAGTGCTACTTGCGAGATGGTATGATGAGGTGCTCTGAAAGGGCGCTGGGCAATGAGGGATACATTCTTGGCTAATTTGCCAGCTATAGAATGTATCTGGGTAGTTTCCAGACTTTCTGAGAGAGTAAGGGGTGGAAGAATGGAGGGGAGTCGTTTTGCCATCATGGATTTTCCCGAGCCGGGAGGACCTACCATGATGAGATTGTGACCGCCGGCTGCGGCTACCTCCAAGGCACGCTTCACGTTTTCCTGGCCCTTTACGTCTGCATAATCGTAGTCGCAATGAACCTGGTTCTCGTAAAACTCCTTGCGAGTATCTACAATGGTTGGGGTGGGGGATGATTTGTCGCCAAGAAACTGGATGACATCAAAGAGGTTTTTCATTCCATAAACCTCCAGATTGTTCACGACGGCGGCTTCCCGGGCGTTTTGTTCTGGTACAATCAGACCTTTGTAGTGTTCAGACCTTGCCTTGATGGCGATAGGCAGAGCTCCCTTGATAGGTTGCAATGTGCCGTCAAGGCTCAATTCGCCCACCATCATATATTCTTTGAGATGATCTTCGGGGATGTTGCCATTGGCACCTAAAATGCCGATGGCTAGAGGAAGGTCGAAACTGCTGCCCTCCTTGCGCAGGTTGGCGGGTGCCAGGTTAATGGTAATGTCGGCTATTGGAAATTTATAGCCGCTATACTGCATGGCTGCTGCGATACGGTTACGGCTTTCTTTGACCGCCTCGTCGCCTAAGCCCGTAAGATGATACATTACGCCTGTGTTGAGGCTGACTTCTACAGTTACAGTCGTGACTTCCAGTCCGTTGACTGCTGCACAATAGGTTTTTACTAACATAAGCTCTTTTTTAGAAGGTTAGAGCTCGCGGTATTATTTCAGCAGTTGGTCTAGTTTATTGTATAGATCTTGCTTGTTAAGGCCTCGGGCTGTTATTTTTCCATTTTGAAGTATGATGTTGTCGGGCATCGAAGTGAGTCCCAACTTCTTCAAAGTCTTGTCTTCCAGCATTTCACCATTGCATACTACAGCCCAGTTGATAGAGTCGCGCTTCATATTCTCCTGGCAGCTGCTCTTGCTTGCATCCAGGCAGAAGCCCATCAGCTTGAGTTTGCCTTGTGATGAGCGTTGGCGCTTCTTCAACTCTCTCTGTATGTCCTGACTGTCATAATTGAATGTAGCCCAGGTATAGATGACTGCAACAGGTGAACTGGTCAGTTCTGTGCTGGAGATGAGCTTTCCTTTGGTGTCGTATGAAGTGAAAGTTGGTAATTTGGCACCAATTCCTGCATCTTTCATGGCAGAAATCTGCTGCTTCAGTTTACCTACCAGAATATTCTTTGGCTGTTCTTTCTCCAGCAGAGTAAGGAGAGAGAGAGCTTTCTTGTAATCTGGTTGAGGGGTGGCAATGAAGTATTTCTTGATGAGAAAGAGGCTTACTACCGACTTTGCGTTATCTTCGATGAAGAGTTCTGCCTGTTTCTTTTCCTGTGGCGGAGTATTGCCAAGAATCGATTTGCGGAATTTGGTCATCAATTCGTTGTTCTTGGTACCCTTTACCTCCATTTCCTTCAAGTGGGAAGCATCGCCTTTCAGCTCCACAGATTCTCCTGATTCTGCGAAGATAGGTTGCTCAGAGAAATTTGGGAAAACGATCATCAGCGTACAATCGTCATGGCAGGGCATCTCGTATGTGAATCTACCGCCTACAACTTTGATGGTATCCACGCCTTCCATGCCGCCATCTGTGCTATAAACATAAAATTCACCTTGATTCATATTTAAAAATTTGCCCTCAAGTTTAAAGTGACCACTACTGACACCACATGATGTTAGTAAAATCGATGAAATAAGAAATATGATGTATGCAAATTTTTTCATAAGAAAAATTTTAAGGGAGGAGTGCCGCGAGCGGGACTCGAACCCGCACAGCCATTACTGGCCAAGGGATTTTAAGTCCCTCGTGTCTACCAATTCCACCATTGCGGCATGGTAAACGTTAGAGTTGGAGCGGAAAACGGGACTCGGACCCGCGACCCCAACCTTGGCAAGGTTGTGCTCTACCAACTGAGCTATTTCCGCGTTACTTAATTGCGAGTGCAAAGGTAATATAATTTCCCGGTTCCACCAAATGGATTTACAACTTTTAAGAAAAAATACGCCATTTTTCTTCAAAAAGGTGCATTTTTTCTCGTAGAAACCTAATTTCCTACTGTCAGCACGCTACCAATACCTGTGTAGGTTACCCGATATTGCATCAGCATCTTGTCTTCTTTTCCCTGTCCACCGCTTGTGATGGTACCATTTTCAAGGCTATATACTCTTTTGCACTTGTTACAGATGACCGATTGTCTGTTGCCTGTCCACTCCAGTGGATAGTTGGTACCGCCATATTGCAGGATGCAGTTCAGGCATTGCCTGTCCCATGCTACATAGCCATTGAAGTTGGATGTGCCTAGGATGAAACCATTCTTGGTGGCATCCTTCAGGTCATTTCCTGCTCCTAGATGGCTATAGTTGGCATAGTTTTCCTTGGCTGTAGAGAGGACGATTGTTTCAGTATGGCTCTTGCCATCGTTGAGGGTGGAATAGATATTCCAGGCACCATTTATCTTTTTGGCACTAATCATGGTGTAGGTGCCGGCTCCTTGGAGAGCAGTCTCAATGCTGCTTCCTGGATGGTAGATAGTTCGGAAGATAAACTGGCATGGGTATCGGGTACTGATGCTGTTGTCTGCATCGCAGGATGCCAGAAGCGAGGAGGAAAGAATGAGACAGATACACAAAAAGGTGAAGAGCACAGCTTTTGCTGCCATTCTCTTCACCTTATTATATATATACACCTTATTATATATATGATTATATATAGATGTTTTTTTCTTCATTGAGTTCAAAAAGATTCTAATGTATTAAGAGATTTCTTTGATTTCAAGATTCTCTTTGATTTCAAGGGATATCCTTTATTTCAAGAGATTCTTTTCTGCATTCTCCATACGCTCGAAATGGAACTCAGAGAGAGTCTGTTCCATAAGTGCCTGGATCTTGTCGTTGCAGAGATTGCCGATACTTCCCTCATGGGTATGATGGATATCCTTGTTAGGCTTGAATTCTCCAGCTTCGATTTCCAATCCCACAGTCTTGTAAGCATCACGGAAAGGCATTCCGTTAGCGGCAAGCTGATTTACTTCCTCAACAGAGAACATCGGATCATAACGAGGATCATCGAGGATGTGCTCGTTAACCTCCATCTTGTTGATGATGTAGGCAGCCATCTGCAGACAGTCTTTCAACTCGTCGAAAGCTGGGAGGAATACTTCCTTGATAATCTGAAGATCACGGAAATAACCCACAGGCAGGTTGTTCATGATGAGCATGATCTGCTGTGGCAAACTCTGGAGCTTGTTGCTCTTGGCACGAATCAGCTCGAATACGTCTGGGTTCTTCTTGTGAGGCATGATGCTTGAACCGGTGGTGCACTCTTTAGGCAACTTCACGAAGCCGAAGTTCTGACAGTTGAACATGCAGGCATCGAAAGCCATCTTTGCCAGGGTTCCTGCCACGCTAGCCATTGCGAAAGCTACGTTGCGCTCCATCTTTCCTCTACCCATCTGGGCATAGACCACATTATAGTCCATGCTGTCGAAACCGAGAAGTTCGGTTGTCATGGTGCGGTTCAGAGGGAAAGAGCTGCCGTAGCCTGCTGCGCTACCCAATGGGTTGCGGTTGGTCATGCGATAGGCAGCCTGAAGGAAGAGCATGTCGTCAGCAAGTCCTTCAGCATAAGCGCCAAACCAGAGTCCGAAAGATGAAGGCATAGCCACCTGGAGGTGGGTATAGCCCGGCATCAATACGTTCTTATATTGGTTGCTCTTCTGGATCAACTCGTCGAAGAGGATTTTGACAGCATCAACAATCTCCTTCAACTCGTGACGGGTGAAGAGCTTGAGATCTACCAAGACCTGGTCATTGCGTGAGCGTCCTGAATGAATCTTTTTGCCCATATCGCCCAGTTTCTGGGTGAGCATCAATTCTACTTGGGAATGAACATCCTCCACGCCGTCTTCGATGACAAACTCGCCTTTTTCGGCGATGGCGTAGATATTCTTCAATTCTGCGAGGAGCTGGGTAAGCTCATCCTTTTCCAAAAGTCCGATGCTTTCGAGCATGGTGATGTGTGCCATACTACCAAGCACATCGTATTTGGCGAGATAGAGGTCGAGTTCACGGTCGCGACCTACGGTGAATCGTTCGATTTCCTTGTTTACTTCAAAGTTCTTTTCCCAAAGTTTATGTGCCATAATTTCTTTATTTTTAATCCTGGTAAGGAATCATCGCCAGCGCATCAGCAATCTTCTCGATGCCTTCCTGCAATGGCTTCTTCACCATACCCTTGATAAACATATTGAGCTCAGCCTTGATGGTGAGCTTCATCTTGCAAGAAAATTCTCCTGTAGGGAGCAGCTGAATCCAGAAATTGAATGGGATAGGGCTGTTCTCTGTTTCAAACTTGATGGTTTTGGGAAAATCTCTGTCGATGATGCGCATCTTGAGGTCGCCCACCATAGGAGCGTTGATAGTGATGCTGTCGCTGTCGAATCTCAGGTCCTTGAGTTTCTCCATTTCCTTTCTCTTGTCCTCAGGAATCTGGTCTTTCACCTGCTCGAAGCGGTCTTTGAGCACCTGCAGGTTGTTGAGGTCGCTCAAAGTATTAAAAACAGATTCCTGCTTGTGAGGAATCTGTTTGATATTACTTTCGAATGTACTTGTACTCATTATTGATGGGTAAAAAATTACTTCTTCCAGTTAGCTGGATCCTTGCGCCACTCGTGGAGCAACTCTACATCTTCCTGCTTGATGTAACCAGTTTCGAGAGCCTCTTCTACCACGTGCTCGTAGTCTGTAAGAGTAACCAATTTCACGTTAGCATCAGCGAAGGCCTTCTCTGCAACAGGGAAACCGTAAGTGTAGCTAGCTACCATACCTACAATCTCGTTGCCGTTCTTGCGAAGAGCCTCTACAGCCTTGAGTGAGCTGCCGCCTGTAGAAATCAAATCCTCTACAACAACAACCTTAGCCTTAGGATTGAGCTCACCTTCGATGAGGTTCTGCATACCATGATCCTTTGGTTTAGAACGAACGTAAACGAAAGGCAAGTTCAATTCGTCAGCCACCAATGCACCCTGTGCGATAGCGCCAGTAGCTACACCTGCAACAGCGTCAGCCTCTGGGAACTGCTCCAGAATGGCGTGTACGAGTTCGAGCTTCACATAGTTGCGGAGTTCTGGGAAAGAGAGGGTCTTGCGGTTGTCACAATAGAAAGGAGACTTCCAACCAGAAGCCCAAGTGAAAGGATCGTTAGGCTGTAATTTGATAGCCTTAACCTTCAATAACTTAGATGCGAATTCTTTCTTTAGCTTGTCCATAATCATATAAGGATTAAATAATTATAATTTATATCTGCAAAGGTACGACAAAAAAATGATTAATCATCATAAATGGCTTATTAATTATAGATTTTTAATCGTGTGTCCATCCGATGGTGGTGATGTTGAATTTCATCTCGCCTGCCTTCTGCAGTTCTTCGCAGCAGGAGATGAGGGTGGCGCCTGTGGTGCAGACGTCATCGACGATAAGCAGATGCTTGCCGGCAAGATCGGTGATGGGATGTTTGCCGTCTTTGTCGTGATAGGTATCTGATAGCTGGAATACATGCTTTACGTTTTCCAGTCGTTGCCATCTGTCCTTTTGGGTTTGACTTTCGGTGAAGGTTACTCGTCGGATGGCATCTGTGATAATGGGGAGATGGGTTCTTTCCTGTATTCCCTTGGCTATTTCCTCGCTCTGATTATAGCCGCGGGTCTTCCTTCTTGACTTCGTGATGGGGATAGGGATGATGGCATCTATATCCTTGAAGAAGTCTGATTCGATACCTTTGCTGGCGATGAGTCTTCCCAGATAGTTTCCGGTATCTGGACGATGATGGTATTTCAGTTTGTAGATGATGTAGCTTGGATTGGAGTGGCTGTGATAATAGAAGAGGGCGGCGCATTTTTCGATAGGAATGCGCCCCCAGAACATCTTAGCCATATTGTTCTCATAGGGGGCTTCCCAGGTTGGGGTAATCGGGAGGTCCTGGAGACAGGTGGCGCATAGCATCTCCTCTGTGCCCAACAGTCGCTCATCGCAGATGGCACAGTAACGGGGAAAGAGAAAATCTATGATGTTTCCTAACAGGCTGAGCTTCATATTGTTACTTTGAACTTTGAGTTTTGAACATTGAACTTTATGATTAGCTTCTAATGTTTACATTGAATTTAAACCTTTAGAAGTCGTCTTCGAAATCGATGTCTCCCAGATCTTCTTCTTTCATTTTGTCGATGCATTGATGAATCACATCCATACCATAGCCTCTGCCGAGGGCGAAGCGGATGAGTTTCATCGAGCGTTCGTAGTCGTTTTTGGCTTTGATGGTTTTGTATTTGTTTTTTAGGAGAGGGAGGAGGGTTTCCAAATACATGTCGTCCTCGATTTCTTCGAAGATTGGGTCGGAGATTTCCTTCGGGATGTGCTTCATCCAGAGAGCCTGTTCCACTTTCCTGCGGCCCCATTTATTGTATTTTATCTTGTCGTTGATAAAGAAGCGGGTGAATCGCTCGTCATCGATGAATTTCTTCTGGGTCAGGAATTCCATATTTCGGGCGATGGCATCCTCTGGGAGTTCCCACTTCTTCATCTTGTCGAGCATTTCCTGCGAGCAATGTTCGGCTTGTGTGCAGAGAGTGGTGAGCTTCAGGAGTGCCTGCTGCTCTGTCATCGGCTTCTTGGGGCGCTTGGAGTTGTTATAATATTCCATAATGCATTTATGTTTTATTGGGGGGATTACAAATCCCCTGGTTTTGATAAGTCGAACCTTTTTTTACTGCGGATTGCAAATCCGCAGGGACGCCTGGCGGTGGACTTTCTGGAATCGCCAGGCGTTGTCTTCCGTTAGGCGTTCCGCCGGATTTGCAATCCGGCGTCAAAAAATGTTCGACCATATTATTTTGCGGATTTGTAATCCGCTTATCTAATAGTCTATTTCATAGCTCGCATCATTCTCTTCTTTCCGAAAGCATCTTCCTTGGTTTCTATATCCTTGAAATCAAGTTTTAGCAGCATTCCCCGGGTCTCCTTTTCGTAGATAGGATTAATCTCGAAGTATAATGCTCCTCCGGATTTGAGTGCTGAAGATGCATATTCGGCGATGGCTCTGTAGAATTTCAGCGGGTCTTCATCGGGAACGAAGAGGGCGAGGCTCGGTTCGTGCTCCAGCACATTCTTTTCCATATCCGCTTTCTCCTTTTCGCAGATATAAGGAGGATTGCTCACGATGAGGTCTGCTGCTTCTGCTGCTTTTGGCAAAGCCAATGCATCCTGATGTTCTATTCTGACATTTCCGGCTTTCATCATTTCCACATTTCCTTGTGCTATTCGGAGGGCATCTTCCGAAATATCCCATCCTGTAACCTCAGAATTAGGAATGTTGAGTCCTAATGTGATGGCAATGCAGCCGGAACCTGTGCAAATATCAAGAATCCGCCTGGCGTCGTCTGTCGCCTGAGGAGAAACTTCTGGAGAGTCTTTCGAAGAATCTTCCGAAGAATCTTTCGGAGAATCTGTTGATTTTCCTGCAATATTCTCCTCTATCCACTGGCAGAGTTCTGCGGTTTCCGGTCTCGGAATCAGCACGCCTGGCTCCACATGAAAGGTCCTTCCCGCAAAGTCGGCTTCGCCCAAAACATACTGCACAGGTTCTCCTTTTTGCAGTCTTATGATAATTTCTTCCAGTTTTCTTTCCTCATCTGCAGATATTTCATTAACTTTGCCGCAGATTATGTCGGTCAGAGTCATTCCGTACTTCACATCAAGCACGGTGCGGACGATAGCCTGTGCTTCGCCAGCATCATAAAGTGGGGTGAGGGATTGCCAAAGTTGCTGATACGTTTTCATCTTGATATTGCTTGTTGCGATTTGATTTGAGAGCAAAGGTACGACAATTTATCGAAAATGAGTAAGAAAATCGAAAAAAAATAGGATATGGAGCAAAATAAAGTATCTTTTCAGAATCCGCTGACGGGCGAACCGCTTTGCCAGCAGGAGATAGATGAAATGTTCATGCGCCGCTGCCTGCAGTTGGCTAAGAACGGTAGGCAGAATGCGAAGCCTAATCCGATGGTGGGCGCCGTCATCGTGAGCGAAGAGGGCAGAATCATCGGCGAGGGCTATCATGTAAGATGTGGTGAGGGGCACGCTGAAGTCAATGCCTTTGCGTCTGTGAAGCCCGAAGATGAGCATCTGCTGAAGAAAGCCACTATCTACGTGAGTCTCGAACCCTGTTCTCATTATGGCAAGACGCCTCCTTGTGCCGACCTTATCGTAAGAAAAGGTGTAAGGAGATGTGTCTGTGGCTGCGTGGATCCTTTCGCCAAGGTGCAGGGTCGGGGAATCCGGAAAATTCGTGAGGCAGGCATCGAGGTAACGGTGGGTGTTCTAGAGGCGGAATGCCTCGAACTGAACAAGCGTTTCATCACCTTCAATACCCATCAGCGACCATACATCATCCAGAAATGGGCGCAGACGGCGAATGGCTTTCTGGATAATAACTATCAGGGAATGGCGATTTCTACGCCATTCACCAAGATGCTTTCGCATAAGCTTCGTGCCGAGAACGATGCTATCCTGGTAGGTAGAATTACTGATGAGCGTGACCATAGCCAGCTCAACGTAAGAGACTGGAGCGGAAAGGATCCGATGCGACTGGTCATCGATCGCCATCATCCTTGTTTCGAGGGCTTGGATTTCTCCAAGGGCAAGGAAGAGGTGTTGAAGCAGATCATGCAGTACCTGTATAATAATAAGGTGCAGTCGCTTATAGTAGAAGGTGGAGCCATCACCCATCAGGCTTTCCTCGATGCCGGATTATGGGATGAAATCAGGGTAGAAACATCTTTATCCACATCTGTGGAAAACGTGGTAACTGCCGGAACAGCAGCGCCAAAGCTTCCTCATAACATCCGGTTAATCAACCATGAGGCGTATGATGGAAACATCATCAATACCTATGAGCGCCAATAGTTTCATAGAAGCAATAAGGCTAATCATAAAGTTCAAAGTTCAACATTCAAAGTTCAATGTAAAAAATGAGCAA
>ERZ1035051.284-NODE-284-length-20539-cov-19.511472_pt1 | contig 20539 bp, 15 predicted proteins | sample MGYA00520586_ERZ1035051 | MGnify/ENA primary metagenome ERZ1035051 (study PRJEB33766, sample SAMN09781692) | gut metagenome | biome: gut microbiome | host: Homo sapiens | place: Madagascar | study: EMG produced TPA metagenomics assembly of the PRJNA485056 data...
ACTGCTTGTTCTTGATTTCCACCTTGCGGAAACCTACCTTGACAGGAGTCATGCTTGCTGATTTCATGTTGCCATTCTTCAGCGCACTTGAGAGGGAAACCTGAAGGGTATATAAATAAGGTGTCTCTGCATTCCACTTGTGTGGATTCTCTACGTTCATCGTAATGTTGGCTGTTCCATTCTTTGCCAATCCTGTAGCTGTAGCCACCTGCTTGCCCTCTTTGTCGAAGAGGATGAAGTTCAGCTTGCCTGTTCCCTTTACCTTGGTTGAGATATTGAGCACACCATCCTTGTAGTTGTTTACAAGGTCAGGAGTAACACGGACATCCTCCAAATGCAACTTGGCATCGCGGGCAAAGAGATAGCTTTCACGAGCCACACCACTCAAGCGCCAGAAGTCCTGATCCTCATCCCAGGAACCATCGCACCAGCGGAAGGTCTGGAAGGCAATCAGATTCTTGCCCTTCTTCAGATAAGGAGTGATGTCAAACTCGGCAGCTACCTTGCTATCCTCTGCATAACCGGCAAACTTGCCGTTTACATAGAGATAGATGTTGGAAGTAACGCTACCGAAATGAGCTACAACCTGCTTACCATCCCAGTTGGCAGGGATGTCGATGATACGGCGGTAAGAACCTACATGGTTATCCTTGGTAGGAACTGCTGGTGGCTGCTCATTGAAATGTTCACGCCATGCAAAACCATTATTTACATACTCCGGATCGCCAAATCCGTTCATCTCCCAGTTGCCTGGAACATTCATGGTCTTCCATTTGGAATCATCAAGATCTTCCTTGTAGAAGTCGGTAGGACGCTGGTCGGCATTAGCCACCCAGTAGAACTTCCAGGTTCCGTCGAGCGAAAGGAAATACTTGCTCTCCGTCTTGTTCATGTGCAGGATATCCTTGCTCACAATCTTACCGTCTTTCTCAGAAACCCAGTCATCTGCCGGATAGGTGAAGAAATTGGTGTGCAACGGAAAACGATTGATGGCATTCACCTGAAGGTCGTGCCATTCTGTGTAAGTTGGCTGTTGGATGGTCGTCTTATTCAACGACTTAATGGCAGTCTTCGGTTTGGTTGCACCAAAGGTTGCCATTGCTAATCCTGCCAAACTCAATGTTACGAACAGTCTCTGTTTCATGTTTGTTAGTTATTTATACATTAGATTGAAATTACACCTTATTATATATAGGTTATTCTATACCTTATTATATATAGGCATCTTACTTGAGCATCTTATATGCCTCCATGTTGCCGGTAGCCTCAGCTAAGCAACTGCAAATATATGAAAATTAAGTTAGAAACAAGCAGAACGACCGTTTTTTTATTGTTTTTTCAACACCGGAGCACCATTTTCCCAAGAAATAGGTACCCACAAGTGTCTGCTGTAATCAAGTGCTTTGGGTTCCACATGTCTGCCATGAACACATAGTCAGCACCATGAAACATCTTCTTTTGTGCTGCAGTTTCCACCTTATTATATATATACCCATACCATCATAGAAAAGCATATAAATATATAAAGTTTTTTCAATATCCGCTAAAAGAAAATGACAAAAAAGTTTGGTGTTTCCAAAAAAATGCATTACCTTTGCCATCATAAAATAAACAACGAAACGACATAAAAATTATGATGACAATCGAAGAATACAGAGCAGCCATCTTGCAGGCTTTGCTCGATACTAAGAACGAGGACGGCACTCCAGCCATTACTCCAAGGGAAGCACAGGAAGCACTCAACGGATTTACCGACGACGAGTTGCAAGACGGACTCCTATGGAATTCGCCCGAAGACGTGGCATCAATTATCCTTGAGGGATAAATCACGGAAGTTATATTCAGCTACCAACAGATAAGAATAGGAGCAAAGACCCCGCAAAAAGGGTCTTTGCTCCTATTCCCATTTATACTTTCTGTTCTTTCCTTTAAAGACAGTCTTCAACAGCCCCGCAATACTTCATTTCTGTTGCAAAAGCAATAAAAAACTAAAGAATGCGACAAAAAACAAAAGAATGTGCAATTTTTCTTTCACAATTCAATTATTATTTGTAAATTTGCAGCCGCATAAACGGAAAGGGAACTTGCAAATCCCTCTTCAATCAGTTTAGAAAGATAATTTTACCGGTAAAAAAGATATATTAAATAATGAAGATAGAAAACGAAATCATCAGCTCTGTCATCGCTGCGGTGAAGGAGCTTTATGGTCAGGACGTACCTGAGAAGATGGTAGCCCTGCAGAAGACCAAGAGTAATTTCGAAGGTAACCTTACCCTCGTCGTATTCCCATTCCTCAAGATGTCAAAGAAAAAGCCAGAGGATACAGCACAGGAAATCGGCGAATACCTGAAGAAAAACTGCGCTCACGTTATCGCAGACTTCAACGTGGTTAAGGGTTTCCTCAACCTTTCTATCGCTCCTGCCGCTTGGGTAGGACTCCTGAACACCATCAACGCTGACCCTAAGTTCGGCGAGAAGCCTGTTACTGAGAATAGCCCGCTCGTCATGATCGAGTACTCTTCTCCTAACACCAACAAGCCTCTCCACCTCGGTCACGTGCGCAACAACCTCCTCGGCTGGTCTTTGGCTCAGATCATGGAGGCTAACGGCAACAAGGTAATCAAGACAAACATCGTGAACGACCGTGGTATCCACATCTGTAAGTCTATGCTCGCTTGGCTCAAGTGGGGCAATGGCGAAACTCCTGAGACTTCCGGCAAGAAGGGCGACCACCTCATCGGCGACTACTATGTAGCCTTCGACAAGCACTATCGTGAGGAAATCGCAGAACTCAAGGCTCAGTATATGAAGGATGGCATGGACGAGGAAGCTGCCACAGAGAAAGCAAAGGCAGAGGCTCCATTGATCAAGGAGGCTCACGAAATGCTCGTGAAGTGGGAAAACAACGACCCTGAGGTTCGCGCTCTCTGGGAGAAGATGAACAGCTGGGTTTACGCTGGCTTCGACGAGACCTACAAGATGATGGGCGTAGGTTTCGACAAGATATATTATGAGTCAAATACTTACCTCGAGGGTAAGAAGAAGGTAGAGGAAGGATTGGAGAAGGGTCTCTTCTTCCGCAAGGACGATAACTCTGTTTGGGCTGACCTCACCAACGAGGGTCTCGACCAGAAGCTCCTGCTCCGTTCTGACGGCACTTCTGTTTACATGACTCAGGACATCGGTACTGCCGACCTCCGTTTCAAGGACTTCCCTATCGACAAGATGATCTACGTAGTAGGTAACGAGCAGAACTACCACTTCCAGGTGCTCTCTATCCTGCTCGACCGCCTCGGCTTCAAGTGGGGTAAGGACTTGGTTCACTTCTCTTACGGAATGGTAGAGTTGCCTAACGGTAAGATGAAGAGCCGCGAGGGAACCGTAGTAGATGCTGATGACCTGATGGCTGAGATGATCAAGGATGCTCGCCAGACAAGCGATGAGCTTGGCAAGTTCAAGGACATGAGCGAGGAAGAGCGCCAGGAGATTTCACGCATCGTGGGTCTCGGAGCATTGAAGTACTTTATCCTCAAGGTAGATGCCCGCAAGAACATGCTCTTCAACCCAGAAGAGAGTATCGACTTCAACGGTAACACAGGTCCTTTCATCCAGTATACCTACGCTCGTATCCGCAGCATCATGCGCAAGGCAGCAGCCGAGGGCATCGAGATTCCTGCTGAGTTGGGCGCAGATGCTCCTATCAACGAGAAGGAGATTGACCTCATCCAGAAGATGAACGACTTCGCAGCAGCCGTAGCCGATGCCGGCAACAACTACAACCCTGGTGGTATCGCTAACTACTGCTACGAGTTGACCAAGGAGTTCAACCAGTTCTATCACGACTACAGCATCCTGAATGCTGAGAGCGAGGCAGAGAAGATTACCCGTCTGGTTCTTGCAGCCAACGTGGCAAAGATCTTGAAGAACGGTATGTCTCTGCTCGGCATCGAGGTTCCAGAAAGAATGTAATATATACATAAGATATAATAACCTACAATTTAAAAATAAAAGAATATTGACTATTTGACATAATGAGCATGGCCCTGGAGCTCGACTCCAAGGCGCATGCTCATTTCAGTTTTAGCCAATCCTTTTTGTTTTCCAACCCTAAAAAGAAACAAGATGAATAAAATGCCCGTAAATCCTCCTACATGGAGAAACGATACTGTTTTGCCTCTGCCCAACGAGGTAAGAGCCAACGCTTGGGCTGTGGATGCCGCCTGTTCCGGCAATCCCGGTCCGATGGAATACCAATGCATCGACCTTCAGACCGGTGCCCAGGTTTTCCATTATGGTCCTATCCACGGCACCAACAACATCGGCGAGTTTCTCGCCATCGTCCACGCCCTCGCCCTGATGCAGCAGAAGGGCATTACCGACAAGGTAATTTATAGCGACAGCGTGAATGCCCAGCTCTGGGTAAGCAAGAAACAATGCAAGACCAAACTGGAGCGCACTCCCCAAACCGAACAGCTCTATCAGGTCATCGCCCGAGCCGAGAACTGGCTCCGCACCCACCCCATCACCATACCTATTATAAAATGGGAGACGAAGAAATGGGGCGAGATTCCAGCCGATTTCGGAAGAAAGGGATAAAAAGGACATTTTTATGTGCCTTTCCCGAAATAATGCCCGCAAAAGCTTGCAATTTCAGATATTTTGTTTAATTTTGCAGCTATTATCGTATTAAACATACATAATCGCAAGAATGGAAATAGAAAAAGAAACAATATTATTAATGTCGAAAGGAGACAAGAAAGCATACGAAACGATGTTCCGCAGGTTCTATCCTAAGGTACACCGTTTTGTAGCCATGCTCTTGAAAAACGAAGATGATGCTGATGACGTCAGCCAGCTCATCTTCTTAAAGGTATGGAACAAACGCGAGAAGTTTGCCGATATCCAGGACTTCGATTCCTACCTCTTTATTTTGGCAAAATATACTGTCATCAACTATATTTCCTCCAAGCACATCATCCCAATAGATATTGACAGTCTGCCAGACAGATACGCCAACGAATCTTCGCCACATGACGATGTGGTGGCAAAGGATACCCAGCTGCTCATCGACATGGTGGTAGAAAGCATGCCGCAACAACGCCAGCAGATTTATCGCATGAGCCGCGAGCAGCATCTCAAGAACGAAGAGATAGCCCAGCGCTTGGGTATTCAGAAGAAAACGGTAGAAAATCATCTTAACCTAGCTCTTAAAGAAATTAAAAAAGCCTTATATTTGATGATTTTGTTACCTTGGCATTGGGTGTAACACCATTGAAACATGTCTTAAAAATAAATGAAGTTTTTATTATGGCAACAAAGATAAGGGATATCATAGATTATTATAGCGGGCACAATGTGCCGGATGAAATAAAAGAAAGGGTATTAGATAGGATTTCCAATACACAAGACGATAAAGAGGCGAACGAGGCATTTAGAAAATTATGGGACAAGGCTGATTCAGCCTATATGGAAGAAGAAGAAATTTCTGCTGCATACAACCGCCTCTTCGAAACAGAAGAAACAAGAGAAATAGAAAAGAAAAAATCGCTTCGAATCTTCAACTTTGCCAAACTGGCTGCCGTCTTCGTACCGCTGCTGATGCTGATTGTATTCGGCAAGCTCTACGTCCAGATGAACAACCAACTCAAGGATATAAAACTGGTAACCATGCTCCAGGAACATACCATCAACGAAGAGAGCAAAGTCATCGCCTTGGCAGACGGAACGAAAGTAAGACTCAGCCAGAGTTCCGTACTCCTCTATCCTTCCTCTTTCAAGGGAGCAGAAGAACGCAAGGTTTTCCTGTCGGGAGAGGCATTCTTCGACATCAGGCATGATGATGCACAGCAGTTCCACGTCAGCACTCCTCATTTCGAGATTACCGACTTGGGCACCTCTTTTACGGTTTCATCTTATTCAAATACAGATGAAGTATCTGCCACACTCAAAACCGGCAAGATAGAACTCCGCATCATAGGTCAGGAAGACAAGGTTTACAGCATGAAACCTAACGACCAGTTAGTATATAATGTAAAGACCAAGGCAGTAAACCTCCGCAAGGTTTCGGCCGAAGAAGATGGTACAAGCTGGCGCAACAAGGAGATTGACCTGAACGATGTTACGCTGGCAGAAGCTGGTAAGATTCTGGGTAATGCATACGGAGTAAAATTCACCTTCCGTTCAAAGATTCACCAGAAGACGAAGGTTACAGTTCATTTCAACCGTGGCGAAACCCTCTCGGGAGCCATGTTTGTCTTGAAGAACCTGGTTCCTGGTCTGGAATATGAAGTGAAGAAAGATGAAGTAATCATCAGGTAGGCATATATTATAATAGGTAAACAAAAGGCGCATTATGTAAAAATGATGCGCCTTTTTTCATAAAAGAGTATCTCTGCGCGGGATATGGAAACAGGAATAATAACATAAACGGAAAATATCATGATAAAGAATTTGATTTTTGATTTTGGAAAAGTACTCGTAGATTACGAATACTTTGAAACACTTGACCAGATATTCAAGACCCACGAACAGGCAGAAGAATTCTATCATCTTCTGATAGACGGCAAGTGGAATGAGAATATGGATCGCGGAGATTCTTTCGAAGAAACCTTCTGCAAGATGCAGCAGATTATGCCGCAATATAAGGAAGAAATAGCAACCGTAGCCCAGCGCTTTAACGAATTTGTAAGGGGCGAGAAGGAAGGTATGCGCACCTTGCTGACCCAGTTGAAGGCAGAAGGCTATCACCTTTACGGACTTTCCAACTGGTGCACCAAGGTTCACGAAACGATGGCCCAATATCCCATTTTCCAACTTCTGGAAGGACAGGTGATTTCTTCAGAAGAGAAAATCATCAAACCCGACAGGGCGATTTACGAAAGAATCTGCCAGAAATACAATCTGAAACCGGAAGAATGCCTTTTTGCAGACGACAGAATAGAGAATGTAGAAGCCGCCCAGCGTTTCGGAATGCAGGCCATCTGCTTTGAGGATGCTGCGCAGTACGAGCGGGAATTGAGAAAAATCGTTATAAATAGTTAATAACCTTCCCAAAAGTTTCCATATATAGATTCTTTTGCTTATATTTGCACATGTTTTAAATATAAGACAGATAATGAAAGAAAGATTTAAAGTTCTGTTTTCAAAAGACGCTGACGACTTTTTGGAAAGTCTTTCACAAAAAGCAAAGGATAAGATATTGTCAAATATCCGAAAGGCTAAATATGTCTTAAATCCTAAACTCTTTAAAAAACTGGAAGGAACTGATATATGGGAATTCCGTACAAAATATGATGGAATCCAATATCGTTTGCTTGCTTTTTGGGACACTTCAACTAATTCATTAGTCGTAGCTACCCATGGGTTTATCAAGAAGGTGCAAAAAACGCCAAAGCAACAGATAAAGCGAGCAGAGGAAATCAGAGCATTATATTTTAAAATGAAAAGAAAGTGACTATGGAAGAAATGAAATTTTATAGTGAAGAAGAAATGCTAGATAAGCATGTTGGAAAGATTGGAACTCCTCATCGTGATCAATTTGAGGATGAAATCAACACATTCTTAATTGGTGAAGCTATTAAGGAGGCTCGTAAAAACAAAAATCTTACGCAAGAACAGTTAGGCAATCTTATCGGAGTAAAGAAGGGACAGATATCTAAGATTGAGAATGGCAAGAACCTTACACTCAATACTATTTCCCGAGTACTTCATGCTATGGGATTACAGGCTCATCTAAATATTCCGACAGTAGGACAATATGCAATTTAGATCCTACATTTAAGATACTCATTCGAAAGAAGACAAGGGCAGAAACTCCCAGTTCAGGAAATCATACTGAACTGGGAGTTTCTGCCCTTTACCTTGCTTTTCTTTCGGCAACCATTAGTTCTGGATATGTGATGCTTTGCAAGAAAAAAGTCAATCATATATTATAGGTGAGAAAATAAAAAAGAAAAACACAATTGTTTGCGAACACAAGATATTTTTTTCAGAAAAACTTCATTTTTACAGTTTTGTAATTGGGTGTAACTCTCTTTCCCGTTGTCTTCAAGACGTAACAAGCAAATTATTATTAACTTAAAAAGATAAAGTATGAATCTTAAAAGAATCTCTGCGTCATGCTTCTGTTTGCTCCTGGCAGGCCAGATGCCCCTTTCGGCTCAGAACGTCAGCTTCAGCTCAAACAAGGTAACGCTTAAGTCAGCTTTTGAGAAGATTGAAAAGGAATCTAAATACAAGATTGCCTACAACTCCTCACAGTTGAATGCTAACCGTTCGGTTACATTAACCAAGAAAAGTGATGATGTCTTTGGTATGTTGAACCAATTGCTCAAGGGTACTAATTTTACCTATGAGTTGGAAGGCAACTACATCGTCATCAAGCCTCAGCAAAAAGCTAAATCTCAGGCTCATGGCAAGAAAATCAAGGTACGTGGTGTAGTGAAAGACGAAACTGGCGAGCCAGTTATCGGCGCTACCGTCATGGAGAAGGGTACCACCACCAATGGTGTTGTAACCGATTTTGACGGCAACTATACCATCGAGATTCCTGCCGACGGTATGTTGGCTGTATCATACATTGGCTGCAAGGATCAGGACATCAAGGTGAATGGTCGCGAAGTAATCAATGTTAACCTGGCAGATGATAATAAGGTATTGGAAGAAGTTGTGGTTGTAGGTTATGGCGTGCAGAAGAAGCGCGACGTATCTACTGCTGTGTCTTCTGTCAAGGCAGAGGCTCTTGCCAACAATCCTTCTACCGACTTCCGTCAGGCCTTGGCAGGTAAGATGCCTGGTGTACAGGTAACTGTACCTAGCGGAGACCCAGAGGGTAGCGTAAGCATTCGCGTTCGTGGTGTAAGTACCGTCAACGCCGGTAGCGACCCTCTCTATGTAGTAGATGGTGTTCCTATGGAGCGTGGTTTTGCCAACCTGAACACCAACGATATTGAGTCTGTTGAAGTTTTGAAGGATGCTTCAGCAGCAGCTATCTATGGTAGCCGTGGTTCTAATGGTGTAGTTCTCGTTACAACCAAGAAGGGTACCTCTGACAAGCTCTCTGTTTCTTACGATGGTTACGTAGGTGTGCAGAACGTATCAAAGAAACTCGATATGATGAACGCTTACGAATATGCAGAATTCGTAAAAGATGCACGCAACAACGCATATCTTTCTAAAGTTCCTGGTGCATCTGCAAGTGACCCAAACAGCGTACGTCCTAAAGGTTACATGCAGATTGCAACCGATTTGTTCCCATATCTGGAGGGTGTTAAGGGCTTGACAGATACAGACTGGCAGGATGCTATCTTCCGCACAGCGATGACTACCGGACACAACATTTCACTTTCAGGTAAGTCTAACAGCGTCAACTATTTCGTATCAGGCAACTATATGAAGAAGGAAGGTACCATTATCGGTTCTGACTTCGAGAAGTTTGGTGCCCGCATGAATCTCTCAGGTCAGCACAAGCGCTTGAAGTTCGGTGTTAACTTCGCTCCTTCTTATTCTGTTTCTAATACAGTAGATGCATCTGGTGCAGGTGGTATCGTTCAATCAGCTTTGATGATGCCTCCAACCTTCCCTGTATACAACGCAGACGGTTCATATAACTTCCAGGGTAATGGATATTGGCGAATTGGTACAGACTATGAGCACAACGAGGTGATGAACCCTGTTGCGATGGCTCGCTTGCAGTCTAATGTTACCGACCGCATGTCTATTACAGGTAAGGCTTATGCAGAATTGGAACTGATGAAGGGACTTTCCTATAAGTTGTCTTTGGGTGGTGATTATTATGGTGCTCATAATGATAAATATCGCCAGTCAGGTTTGCCTTTGAAGGGAAAGGACTACTATGATTCTCCTTCAAACCCAACAGGTTACAGCTCTTCCAGTTTCTTCTTCAACTGGTTGGTTGAAAATCAGTTGACTTACACAACAACTATCAATAAGAAACACAACATTACAGCCATACTTGTACAGTCTGCTCAGAAAGAAACCAAGAAGACCGACAACGTAACAGCAACCGATTACCCTAATGATTACATCCAGACCGTAAATGGCGGTACTGTAACCAAGGGTGGTTCTGACAAGACACAATGGTCTATTGCTTCTTACCTGGCTCGTGTTCAGTACAACTACGAAGGACGCTACATGCTTTCTGCAGCCATCCGTACTGATGGTTCTTCACGTTTCGGTAAGAACAACCGTTGGGGTTACTTCCCATCAGCCTCAGCAGCTTGGCGTATCAGCGACGAAAAGTTCTTCAAGAACATAAAGGAGTTGTCTTTCGTTAATGATATGAAGATTCGTGCCAGCTATGGTGTAACCGGTAACTTTGAGATTGGTAACTACGACCATTTGGCAACCATGTCAACAGACAATTACATCTTAGGTACCAATGGAGGTTTGTTGCATTATGGTTATAAACCAGACAACATCAAGCGCGACGACCTGAGCTGGGAGAAGAACCAGATGATCAACGCCGGTATCGACCTTCAGATGTTTGACGGCTACATTGGATTCTCTGTAGACTATTACAATACCAACACTTCAAACATGTTGCTTTATGTACCAGTACCTCTGTTGACAGGTTACAGCACCTCACTTCAGAATCTGGGTAAGGTAAACAACCGCGGTTGGGAATTAGCTTTGACATCACAGCATACATTTGCTAATGGCTTCGGCTATTCATTTAATGCCAACTATGCCAAGAACACCAATGAGGTGAAAGAGTTAGGTCCTGGTAATGCGCCTATCATTTCTTCGGGTAGTGTAGGACACGCATATTATATTACAGAGGTAGGAAAGCCTATCGGTAACTATTACCTCCTGGTACAGGACGGCATCTTTGCTACAGAAGAAGACTTGAAAAAGTATCCTCATTTCGACAACACAGAAGTAGGTGACTTCAGATTCGTTGATGTTGACGGAGACGGCAAGTTGGATTTGGATAAAGACCGTACAATCTGCGGCAACTACATGCCTAAGTTCACATACGGCTTCGGCGGTAAGCTCTGGTATGCAGGTTTCGATATGGACTTCAACTTCCAGGGTGTATATGGCAACAAGATTCTGAACTTGAACAAGCGCTACCTCGACAATATGGAGGGTAACACCAATGGTACCAAGATTGCTCTCGACCGTTGGAAGAGTCCTGAGAATCCAGGCAGCGGTTCGGTAAATAAGGCAAACCGTAAGCAGACAGGTTACAACAGCCGTACTTCTACCTGGCACTTGGAGAGCGGTTCATACCTCCGTCTCCAGAACCTGTCATTAGGTTATACTTTGCCTCGTGCACTTACTCAGAAGTTTAAGGTTGAGAAGATGAGAGTTTATGTTTCAGGACAGAACCTCTTCACTATTACCAACTACAGCGGCTACAACCCAGAGGTAAATGCCCGTCCTTCCAAGAACCTGACTCCAGGTGAGGACTATGGTACTTATCCTTTGGCAAGAACATATATGTTTGGTTTGAATCTCACATTATAAAGAATATAGCGACATGAAAAAGATATTAGTATTAGCATCATTGGCAACTCTGCTCATGACCTCTTGCGGAGACAGCTTCTTCGATTTGGAGCCAGCAAGCAGCGTAACCATTGACAAAGTATATAAGACTGCGAGCGATTATAATGTAGCAGTTATCGGCTGCTACGCAAAATTGCAGTCACAGGTGAATTTCTATACAGAATGCTGCGAGTATCGTAGTGACAATCTTTCTTTGGGCGCCCCAACAGCAGGTACCCAGGACCGTTACGATATCGACCATTTCACAGAGAAACCATCTAATGGAATCCTCAGTTCTTACTGGGCGAACTTCAACAACAACGTTTATCGTTGCAATCTCTTGCTCGACCAGATTGATGGTGCAAACTTTGCAGAAAACCTGAAGAAGCAGTACAAGGGCGAAGCGATGTTTATCAGAGCTTTGAACTATTTTAACATGTACCGCATTTGGGGTGGCGTTCCTGCTACCAAGCATGTAGTAAGTGCTGCGGAGGCTCTGAAAGTTGCGAGATATTCTGATGAGCAGATGTTCGATTTGATTGCCGGAGATTTGAAGGAGATTGTTGACAACAACTATCTTCCAGAAACTTACTCTTCTGCAGATATGGGTAGAGCTACCTCTGGTGCTGCCAAGGCTTTGCTCGGTAAGGTGTATCTTACTTTCCACAAATGGACTGAGGCTAAAGACATTCTTTCTCAGTTAATCGGAAAATATCAGTTGGTAAGCCCTATCGCCCAAGTCTTCAATGTGGATAACAAGAATAATAATGAGATTATCTTCGCCGTACATTTCAACAAGGAAATAGAGGGAGAAGGACATAGTTACTGGTACAATCTCACCAACGCATCTGATGATACCAACCAGACAAGTTCTCTGCTCAACACATTCCCTACAGGTGATGATCGCAAAGACCTCATAACATACGTACAGGTTGAGAAAAACGTTCGTTTGATGAATAAATTCTATGATACAAAGAGCCCTACCTTCAAGACTGTAGGTAATGATCAGATCCTTCTTCGCTACGCAGATGTTCTTCTGATGTATGCAGAAGCGCTCAACGAGATTCAGTATGATGCATCTGAGGGTTCACTTGCCCTGAAGTATCTCAACGCCGTAAGACAGAGAGCTGGCATTTCTAATCTGACTGTAAAACAGTTGCCTACACAGGAGAAGTTCCGCAAGGGCATCTTGGTTGAACGCCAGAGAGAATTCCCTTATGAGGGTCAGCGCTGGTTCGACTTGGTAAGAATGGGATTTGCAAAGAGCGTAATGGCTGAGAATGGTGTTGAAATCAAGGATTATCAATTACTCTTCCCTATTCCTCAGCAGGAGATTGAAAAGGTAGGCGACAAGTCTATCCTCTGGCAGAACCCTGGATATGACAACAATTAATAAACGGTTAAGACATGAAAAAGATTATATATTTGCTGTCTTTAGTGACAGTTTTTATTCTCGGTTCTTGTAGCGATGATCTTCCAAAAGCAAGTTGGGACATTTGCCAGGTAGGTACTTTGAACGCTACGGCACAAGATGAGAAGGTATTGTTGGAATGGGCTCCTATGCAGGGAGCCAACCCAACAGGTTATTTGGTCAATTGGACACCGGAAGTTGCTACATACGAAGGTGGTTCTGTTGAGTTGGATGCAAAGACTACCTCATATACTATAACAGGTTTGGTTAACAAGGTTACTTATACCATCACCATCCAGGCCATCTATGGCAACCAGCGTTCTATGATTTCTACAACAAAGGCAAGACCTGTTTCTGATACAGAGCCTTTCAAGGTTTGGTCTACAGATATGCCTAACGGTGGTATGGTGAAGACTGCAAATGCAGTATTCTCTTTAGACGGAAATACATTCTACTTGCCTTCTGCAGGTGCTACGGGTGATGTTACTGCTTTTGATGCGATGACTGGTACTGTGAAATGGACCGCTTCCATCCCTAAGACTACTTATGGTGGTGGTGTAGCAGTAGGCAAAGACGGTACTTTGTATCAGGGTGCTCGCAACGCAACCTTGTATGCTATCAATAGCGATGGAACACAGAAGTGGACATACGCTACAGGAGCTGCCAACAAGAATCTGGACTGTTTCCCTGCTGTAACTGCTGACGGACAGACTGTTTATATCCTTGATGGCGACAACGTTCTCCATTCTATCAATACAGCTACTGGTGTTAAGAACTGGTCTGTTAAACTGGCTGGTACAAAGAACAAGGCTGGAGCTGTAGCTATAGACAAGACAGGCAATATCTATGTAGGTACACGTACTACTATTTATGGTTTCAAGGCCGATGGCACTCAACTTTGGAAGGTAGCCGGTAAGGTAACCGAAATCGGTTCTTTCGCTTTGGATGGCGAAACTCTTTATGCTGCCCAGATTGGTGGTGCAGGTTTGCTGGCTTTGAACACAGCAGATGGTTCTACCAAATGGAACGTTGAAGCTGCGGGTGATATCTATGCTCCTATTGTTGACAAGAGCGGCAATATCTATTTTACAGACAAGGGTGGCAAGGCTCTCTACTCTGTAGATAAGGCTGGACAGTTGAAGTGGAAGTTTACTATTGATGCTGCTCCTACTTATTGCTTCCCTGTTCTCGACGATAAGGGAACTGTTTATTTCGGTAGCGGCGCCGGTCGCATCTACGCAGTAAACAGCGCAAATGGCGAGGAACTTTGGCACATGGACTCAGAAGGTACAGATAATAATGCCAAGATTATGTCTGGTATGACTATCGGCGAGAACCAGATGCTCTATGTTTCTTATATCGGCGGTAATGTTGCTGCTATTAAGATCTTTGCCGGCCCAGAGAAATCTACATGGAGCTGCAGAGGTGGTAATATTCATGGTACAAACCAATATTAATATTTGAATCAGTATGAAAAAGATATATTTATTCATCGCATTATTCGCTTGCGCCCTCTGCTCTTGTGGAAGTGACGAAGATGGAATGACTTATGCGCAGCCTGTCGAAATAGGTGAAACTACCGACATGAAGACTGCAAAAGAGGTGGCTGAAGCTTTGTGGGCTACTACTCCATTACAGCAGCAACCTCTCAATGCGGAAAGATCTGAAGTTCTAAAGAAGATACAGAAGATGGCAGACGACTGCACTTCTGATTTCTTTGAAAGCTATATTGCTTCTTTGGACCAGTCTGCTGAAATGAGAGAAAAGTACGACCCTATGCTGGCGTTCTACCGTTTGTCTCTGGATCATGTAATTAATGCCATCAAGACGACTACCGTTGAGAATGGTACTACATGCATCTGGCAGCTCTACAATATGGGTTACATCGTAAAGACTCCTACCACTTGCTTTGGTATTGACATCAATCATCGCTGGGCAGAGAAACTGGAGCCTTACCTGGATTTCCTCTGTGTTACTCACAAACACCAAGATCACTACAACACAGCTCTCATCAATGCGATGCTGAATGCAGGAAAGCCTGTTTATTCTAACTGGATAAAGGGTGGCTATACTTCTAAGGTAAATACCGATTACCAGTTTAATAACATCAAGATTCATGTGTCTATTACAGACCATAACAACTCTGGCTTATCAAACTTCGTTTCTGTATTTACTTTTGAATGTGGCGATGATAGTGGCAACTTCACAATGCTCCATACTGGCGACTCAAACTTCAAGGCTGCTCAGTATACCAACATTCTGCCACACGTTAATGTTTTGATTCCTCGCTACGCACCTAATGCGCTTACCGAGAACAACATTATCGGTACTGGTGCCGGCCAGACAAAACCTGACTATGTATTGCTCTCACACATTCTGGAACTTTCTCACGAAAGCGAGGAAGAATCTAGATGGAGTTTGAATTCTGCCTTAGAAAGAGCCAGCAAGCTTAACTGCGAGAACTCTGTTGTTCCTTTCTGGGGAGAAAAGTTAGTTTGGAAAGACGGTAAATTGAATTAAAATGAAGAAGATTTATATTTTATCTTTGTTGTGCATGCTCACTTCGGTGAGCTTTGCACAAAGCAATCTGAAAGAAATTCTTAAGAATTTCAACAAGCCTGCAAAAGAAAATGTTATGGTCGTTTCTCATCGTGGAGACTGGCGTAATGCTCCTGAAAATTCTATTCAGGCATTCCAGAACTGTATCGACATGGGTGTTGATATGGTTGAGTTGGACTTGAAGAAGACAAAGGATGGCGTTCTGGTTCTGATGCACGACAAGAAGATTGACCGAACCATGAATGGTAAGGGATTCCCAGAGAATTATACTCTTGATTCTTTGAAGATGCTCCGCCTGAAGAATGGTGTAGGCTGCAAGACCCGCCATCAGATTCCAACATTCCGTGAGGTAATGGAACTCTGCAAGGGCAAAATCATGGTAAATGTTGACAAGGGCTACGACTACTTCGACGATGCCATGAAGGTTTTGAAGGAGACTGGTACTGTTGACCAATGCATCATCAAGGCTGAACTTCCTTACGAGGTGGTAAAGGCTGAGCATGGTGATGTTCTCGACAAGATGATTTTCATGCCTGTAGTTAACCTCGGTAAGCCTGGTGCAGAAGAGGTAATCGACGGTTACATCAAGAACATGAAGCCAAAGGCTTACGAATTGGTATTCAAGACTGATGATGCCAACACTCGCCGCCTGATTAAGAAAGTACGTGATAGTGGAGCAAGAGTTTTCATCAACACACTTTGGCCTGAGCTTTGCGGTGGACATGATGATGATCGCGCCGTAGAACTCAAACAGCCAGAAGAGAGCTGGGGATGGATTGTTGGTCAGGGTACCAAGATTATCCAGACAGACCGTCCTGCTTTGCTTCTTGATTACTTGAGAGCCAAGAAACTTCATAAGTAACATACAAATAGGTTTCGCATATATGTTCAAAAGGTTAATAAGTTTAGGTTTGTTGTGCATGCTTGCTATTGCAAGTTATGCACAGCACCTAAATGAAATCCTCTCAGAATTATCTGCTCCTGCCAAGCAATCTGTCTTGGTGGTTTCGCATCGTGGCGATTGGCGTAATGCTCCAGAAAACTCACTTCAGGCATTTCAGAACTGCATAGACATGGGAGTAGACATGGTTGAACTGGACTTGAAGAAAACCAAGGATGGAGAACTTATCCTGATGCACGACAATACGCTGAACCGCACAACCAATGGTACAGGAAAACCGGAAGACTATACGCTGGCTGAACTGAAAGAACTCAGGTTGAAGAACGGCGCAGGCTGCCTTACCCGTCATAAGATTCCTACACTTAGAGAAACCATGTTGCTCTGTAAGGGAAAAATTCTGGTGAATGTTGACAAGGGCTACGAATACTTTGAAGATGTTCAAAAGATTCTTGAAGAAACCGGTACGGCTAACCAATGTGTTGTCAAGGAAAAGATACCTTATCAAACGATTAAGGAACAGCATGGCGATATTCTAGACAAAGTAATTTTCATGCCTAAAGCTGACTTGTGTAAGCCTGAGGCAGAAAGCATTATCGACAGTTACTTGCAGAATGAGAAACCTCTAGCCTTTGAGGTTAGATTTTCTCAAGTAAACGATAAGGTATTTGAACTGATTAAAAAGCTAAACGACAACGGCATCAAAGTATTTGTCAACGCCTTATGGCCTGCACAAAATGCTGAGCACGACGATGATAGGGCTGTTGAACTGAAACAACCTGATGAAAGTTGGGGATGGCTTATCCAACAGGGATTCAAACTGATTCAGACCGATCGCCCTGCCCTGCTTCTCGATTATTTGAGAGCAAAGAAACTTCATAAATAACAACTAAGGATTATATGTTTAAGAAAATAATAGACTTCTATAAGGTTTCGGAACCGATTCCGGCTAAAGCCTCAACACCTGAGGAAAACGAAAGAAAACTGAAACGTCTGCAATGGGCTACTTTCCTTTCTGCTACCATAGGATATGGTACATATTATGTGTGCCGACTCAGCCTGAACGTAATCAAAAAACCGATTGTAGATAATGGTGTATTCTCTGAAACTGAGCTCGGTATCATCGGCTCTGTCTTGTTCTTCACTTACGCTATCGGTAAGTTTACCAACGGCTTCCTTGCTGACCGAAGCAACATCAAGCGACTGATGTCTACCGGTCTGCTCATTACAGCCTTGGTGAATCTGGCTTTGGGCTTTACCAATTCCTTCATCCTCTTCGCAGTTTTGTGGGGATTGAGCGGATGGTTCCAGTCGATGGGAGCTGCCTCCTGCGTGGTAGGTCTCTCCCGCTGGTTTAACGATAAGAACCGAGGAACGTTCTACGGATTCTGGAGTGCGAGCCATAATATAGGTGAGGCGATGACCTTCATCTTTGTGGCTTCCATCGTGAGTGCCTTCGGATGGCAATATGGTTTTATCGGAGCTGCTACAGTAGGTTTGGCGGGCGTAGTCCTGCTCCTTACTTTCTTCCACGATACACCTGCCAGCAAGGGTGTTACTCTGCCGGGTATCAAGGTAGAGGAAAAGAAACAGGATACGGAATCTTACAATAAGGCACAGAGTGCGGTTTTGAAGAATCCACTCATCTGGATTCTGGCCTTGAGTAGTGCTTTCATGTATATCAGCCGCTATGCTGTTAACAGCTGGGGTATCTTCTATCTTGAGAACGAGAAGGGATATACTACGATTGATGCCAGCTTCATCATCTCTATCAACTCTATCCTGGGTATTGTGGGAACCGTATCATCCGGACTGGTATCGGATAAGATTTTCAAGGGCAACCGTTATTTGCCAGCCGTTATCTTCGGCTTGCTGAATGCATTGGCGCTCTGTCTGTTCCTGCTGATTCCGGGCCATCATCTCTGGGTTGATGCTACGGCGATGGTACTGTTCGGTTTGAGCATCGGCGTGTTGCTTTGCTTCCTCGGAGGTTTGATGGCGGTAGATATTGCGCCTAAGAATGCATCGGGTGCTGCTCTTGGCGTTGTCGGCGTAGCGAGTTATGTGGGTGCCGGCATCCAGGACATCATGAGCGGTCTGCTCATTGAGGGCAACAAGCATCTGGTAAATGGCGTAGAAACTTACGACTTTACCTACATCAATTATTTCTGGATTGGTGCAGCCCTGATGTCTGTCTTGATGACTTGCATCGTCTGGAAGGCGAAACCAAAGACTGTTTAAGAAATAAACGAAGCTATCATCAAAATACTCTTCACTCTTCACCTTTCGGCCGGAAACCCCTGTGTTTATCGGCATTCCGAAGGGTGAAGAGTTGTTTTTATCTCTTCACCCACTCTTCACCACTCTTCACCTTCAGGAACGGAAACAGATGCGAAAGACTGATAGGAGGATTGCAAATCAGCCAGAACTGAAGGGTGAAGAGTGGTGAAGAGTAGGTGAAGAGTGCCCGAATACTCTTCACCCCTCGGAATGCCGATAAACACAGGGGATTCGGGGCTTTTGGTGAAGAGTGAAGAGTATTTGGCAGGAAGCCTATACGAAAACAAAATAAAGGAGGTTTCGATAACTGTTCCAGTAAAACAGCCGACTAGCGACTCATGCGCTAGTCGGCTGTTTGCAGTTTGCTAGTTGGCTATTTATATTTTGCCAGTTGGCTATTTCCGGTTCTTGCATCAATCATCGCAAGTACTTGTATTAATACAGCCTTCAGCCCGTTCTTGAACCCCATGCGAAAGTTCAGTTACTTATCCAAAACATTCAAGTTCTGATAGAACCAGACATTCATCTGGTTGGCACCACGATGATTCCAGGCATAGTAAGGAATCAGGGTGAGCTTCTGGTTCTTGACAGAAACGGTGCCGTCAGCAGCCTGGTCGAGCACCTGAGAAGAGGTCTGGATAGCCTTTACTGAGAAGGCTGGAGCGCCCTTAGTCTCTGTGTTCTCGATGCCGTAGTTATCTACCAGCGAGAAAGCAGGCTTCTTAGCCATGACAGCACGGAGCACTGGCTCGTTCTGATTATCCACAGCCTCAGCGCAATATACCAATGGTCCACGCTCTACGGCAACCTTACCCTTATCATCTGCAACCTTGCCATTAGCAACTACAGTACGTACAGGCATATCGAAGTGGATGCGGATGACATCGCCCTTCTTGATGTTCTTGACAGGGAGATAACCCTTGTTGGCATCGAGGTCAGCCTCTACAGCCTTGCCGTTTACGGTTACACTATAAGCAGGCTTCTCGGCATCGCTATACTTATAAAGATCGCTAGGCACCACCTGATTGCGAACCCATCCAGGAATACGAACCAGGAGGTTGGCATTCTTTACACCGTTCTTCTTCACAGCAATCTTGATATCGCCGTTCCAAGGATACTCGGTAGTCTCCTCCAGAACTACATCCTTGCCATTCACCTTGATGGTAGATGTATTGCCGGCAAAGAGATTCACATAGATATTATTGTCCTTCACGCCATAGAGATAGCCAGGAACAGAAGGGATAAAACGGCACAAGTTACTTGGGCAGCAGGCACATCCGAACCAAGGCTGGCGGGTGGTGTTGCCATCGGCATTAAACTTATACTTGCCATCGCTTGACAATGGGTTTGGATAGAAGAATCTGCCACCATCCATGCTCATACCCGAGATGACACCATTATATAAGGTACGCTCCATGCAGTCGATATACTTGCTCTCGCCGTGAAGGAGGAACATACGTTCGAAGAGGTAAACCATAGAGATAGCTGCACAGGTCTCGTTGTAGGCAGTCATGTTTGGCAACTCATAGTTATCACCGAAAGCCTCACCGGCATGGCGGGCACCTACACCACCAGTAAGATAGTATTTCTTGCCAACGATGTTTTCGAAAATACGGTCAATCACCTTCATATAGGCAGAATCCTTGGTCAGGGCTGCCACATCGGCAATACCAGCATACATATAGCCGGCACGAACAGCATGACCTACCGCCTCTTTCTGCTCCAGGATAGGAGCCTGGCTCTGAGAATATGGGTTGCGGATATGAGTCTTACCACGATAGTCGAGCAGATACTTAGCCTCATCCAGATACTTCTTCTCACCGGTCAGGGTATAGAGACGAGCCAAAGCCATCTCGGCAATCTGATGACCAGGAACGATGGTA
>ERZ1035051.290-NODE-290-length-20061-cov-11.059132_pt1 | contig 20061 bp, 15 predicted proteins | sample MGYA00520586_ERZ1035051 | MGnify/ENA primary metagenome ERZ1035051 (study PRJEB33766, sample SAMN09781692) | gut metagenome | biome: gut microbiome | host: Homo sapiens | place: Madagascar | study: EMG produced TPA metagenomics assembly of the PRJNA485056 data...
AAAACTGAAAAAATATTCGTTTTTATGGAGATATTTCCGGTTTTTTAGGTATCTTTGCTGCGTATTTCCTTATGAATTTAAGAAATACATATATAATAAGGTATACATTAATAATTAATATTGTATGAGAAAACAATTGCTCTTGCTGGCTGCCCTCCTCATGATAGGGCTGGGCGCTACAGCACAGAAAAAGAAGTCGCAGACTTCAGGCAACAGGCAGTTTCAAGTGTATGCTGTAGGTTTCTACAATCAGGAGAACCTCTTCGATACCTGTCATGATGCCGGTAAGAATGATTATGAGTATCTCCCTGCTAAGGGATGGAATGGTATGAAATATACCAATAAACTCAAGAATATGTCGCGTGCACTTGCCGACATGGGTACCGATGTGCTGCCTAACGTGGGCTGTGCCTTCATCGGTCTGTCTGAGGTTGAGAATGCCAACGTGCTGAAAGATCTCACCGCACAGCCGCCTCTCAAGGCAAGAAACATGCAGTTCTGCCATATCGAGGGTCCCGATAAGCGAGGCATCGATTGTGCGCTGCTCTATAATCCGGCACTCTTCACGGTGAAGAACACCCGATTGGTGCCTTACGTACAGGAACTCGCCAAGGATTCTGCCTACAAGACCCGTGGTTTCCTCACTGTTCGTGGTGAGCTGGCGGGCGAGGATGTGGCGGTTATCGTATGCCACTGGCCAAGCCGTTTCTCCAGTTCGTTCTATCGCGAGAGCGGAGCACGCCAGACTAAGGCTGTAAAAGACAGTTTGCTGAAGTTGAACCCGACGATGAAGGTGTTTGTGATGGGTGATATGAACGATGATCCTACCAACGCCAGCATGCACAAGGTGCTGAAGGCGAAGGCTGAAATCAGCGAGGTGGGTGCCGATGATATGTACAATCCATGGTACAACATTCTGGCCAAGGAGGGCAAGGGAACCCTGTTCTACAGCGGTTCATGGAATCTCTTCGACCAGATTGTCATCACGCCTAATCTCCTGAACAGGGATAGTAAGAACAAGGACTACAGTTCTCTGAAGTTCTGGAAGAACCACATCTTCCGCCGCGATTACCTCATCCAGCAGGAGGGTCAGTATAAGGGTGCTCCTTTGCGTACCAAGGCGGGTGGCAGATGGCTCAACGGCTACAGCGATCACCTGCCGGTAGTGATGTACCTGGTGAAGGAAAAGCTTTGATTTAGTTGATAGTTAAGAGTTTATAGTTAACAGTTGAATGGTTGAGATTCATCCTTTTGAGCCGTGGCTGCCCGATAATGCGCGGCTGCTGATGCTCGGCACGTTTCCGCCTGCAGAGAAGCGGTGGTGCATGCCCTGGTATTATCCCAACTTCCAGAATGATATGTGGAGGATATTCGGGATTATCTACTTCCAGGATAAGCTCCATTTCGTGGATGTAGAGAAGAAGACCTACCGTCTCGATGCTATTAAGGAATTTCTCGGGGAGAAGGGCGTCGCCATCTATGATACCGCACAGCAGGTGATACGCACCAAGAATACGGCATCCGACAAGGATCTGCAGATCGTGCAGCCCGCCGATCTCGACGGCATGCTCCGCCAGCTGCCCCATTGCAGGGCGGTGCTCACAGCCGGCCAGCTTGCCACGAAGGTATTTTCAGAACACTTTGGCATCAAGGAAAAGCCTGAGATGGGAGGCTATGCAGAATTCCAGTTCGAGGGCCGCAGACTCCGTCTGTACCGCATGCCCTCCAGTTCCCGTGCCTATCCTATGGCAGTGGAGAAGAAGGCTGAATTTTACCGCAAGATGTTTGATGAAATCTTATAGAAAAGAAGAAAGAATATGAAAGATAAAGTGACCGTTATTGGCATTGCGGGAGGTACAGGCTCCGGCAAGACCACTGTGGTGAAGAAACTCGTAGAAGTGCTGCCGCCTCATTATGTGGCTGTGGTGCCCCTCGATTCATATTATAACGATACCTCGCAGATGACCGAGGAAGAACGTCATCAGATCAACTTCGACCACCCGTCGGCATTCGATTGGAAGCTTTTGCACCAGCAGCTCGCTGATCTGCGTGCTGGCAAGGCGATAGAGCAACCCACCTATAGTTATATCAAATGCAACCGTGAACCGGAAACGGTTCACGTTGACCCCAAACCGGTTGTGATCATCGAAGGTATCATGACGCTGGTGGACAAGAAGTTGAGAGACCTGATGGACCTGAAGGTGTTTGTGGATACCGATGCTGATGAGCGCCTGATACGCAACATTCAGCGTGATACCATCGACAGGGGTCGCACCGTATCGATGGTGGTAGACCGATACCTCAAGGTCCTGAAGCCGATGCACGAACAGTTTATCGAACCCACCAAGCGCTATGCTGACATCATCATTCCGCAGGGTGGCGAAAACCTCAAGGGCATCGGTATCCTCTGCAAGTATGTAGAGGGACTGATAGAGAAATAAAAATATTTTTGCTCAAGCATTGCATTTCTTTAATGCAACAAAGTTTAATTAGGAAACAGGGCGGCCTTCTTCGTGAAAAGAGGTCCGCCCGCTTTGTTTTTATCCCGGTCGGGCTATTCAAGTAGTTCAGTTAGCGAATTCAGCCGTCTCAGTTAGCAGATTCAGCCGTCTCAATAAGCCTACGGATACGTCTGCGCTAGCCGACGCAGTAATATCCGTACCCCGACGCAGTAATATCTGTAACCCGACGCAGTAATATCCGTACCCCGACGCAGTAATATCCGTATCCCGACGCAGTAATATCCGTATCCCGACGCAGTAATATCTGTATCCCGACGCAGTAATATCTGTACCCCGACGCAGTAATATCCGTACCTCGATGCAGTAATATCCGTGAGTCAGCGCAGCACAACGTGTGGTCCGTTTTCGCCAGGTCCCATAACCATATTCTGCAAAGATCTTCTTGCTTTTTGCAAGAAGATAAGCTGAAAAACGTGATAGATGAAGACTATTAGTGATAGATAGCGTGATGGATATTGTAAACATTTTATCCATCCATCACGCTTTCCTAAATAGATAATTCTCTTATTATCAGATGATTAACGTTTTGAGAAGAGGAAAAGTGAGGGATGTGAGGGATAAAACTTTAAAGATTATTCCTCTTCCTCCTTCTCAAAAGCCTCTACGAAAGGCTGGTGGAAACCCTGGAAGATGCGGAGATACTCGGCTCGCACCTCATCACTCTCCTCAAAAAAATTCAACTCGCCACGCTTGTGAGCCTTCAGCATACTGCTGTAACGGCGAATCTTACGCTTGTAGTTCCTTGCCATCAACGCATCTGCCTGAACAGGATTCTGACTGACATACGAAAAGGCACAAAGCTGCTTCATGAACATGTCGAACACCGGATTGTCATGACTCCAGTCGTCCTCACTCAGCCAGAACCACTGGAAATGATACTTCTGCTCCAGTGCCATCAGATGCTGCCCCAGCTCGTCAATCTCCATGCCCTTCTGCATCTGCTCCTCAGCAAAAGCTACCAGAGATGCCGCATCTACATTCAACTCAACCTCGTGAGACAGCGTGGTGCCCTCAATCTGAATGCGCCAACGGTGATTCCTGTTCTTGATGAGCGCAGAATTCGTGTTCATCAGCAACTCAGAAAGCTTGCCCTCGGTAGGAATCTGATCTACTACCGAAAGACGGTCGCGCTGGTTGCGAACCACCAGCTGATGGTCCTCATGGCGCAATACACACATGTAAACCAGCCTGTTGCTGTCGAGCTGAAGGGTGAAACGGTCGTTGTTGTCATCGCCCACAAATTCGTAGGTGTAGTCATCTACCTTATCCTGCGGAATGCTCAGCTCGCCATGCACCTTGTTGCCCTCGGCATCGTAGAGCGAGAAACCGATATAAGGAATCTGAAGACGGAGGACAACCGGATTGCCGCCGTCCTCAGGAATCAGGGTAACAGCCAGTCCGTCATCGCCGAAATCATCCTTGCGGCATACGAATCCGTCATCCGTCTTCTCAGCCTTCTCCACCTTCACCTCGCCGTGGCGCCACCAGAAATCGAAGGTGATGGTCTGGTCGTCCTCAGCGGCTACACGGATGAAATCCTCGATGTCCTGACCCAGGTAAATCACCTTGGCAGGCTCAATCTCCTCATCGTCATCGCCCAGCGCTCGCACCCACATCTCGCCCGGAACAGGATCATCTTCCCATTCGGCATCAGCAGGGGCTGCAGTAGATTTGAAAACGAGGAAAACCATTCTTTCTTCTTCCCTCGTGCCATCTTCGCGGCACGTGAAGCACTTCGCCTCCTTAGGGATGAAGAATGGGGTTAACAGGTACGGGTTTTTGCATAATGCGGTATACTCTACCTCGGTCCATGCCGGGAGAGCGTGTGTATTTGTCTTGTCTGTCATATTCTCTTGTTGCATATAATTCTTGAGTTGGTCCTATTTCTTTTCATCATCCGGCGTGTGTGGCAGGACGAGGGGGATGTTGATCCCAAAAAACAGTTGCAAAGGTAATGCAAAATCGAGACACTACAAAATATATCACCTATTTTTTTAATTATTTTACGATTCAATATTTGGTGCTTCCAAAAAATAGTTGTAGTTTTGCATCTGAAATAATGAATAGAAAGATGAAAGTCAAGACAATACTCACACTGGCGCTAGCCGCCACAACCCTCGCAGCATGTCATAGGGGAAAGAAACCACCACGTATGGACAATTCGAAACTCGCCATCAGCCTCTCGAAACCGGCAAAGGGCGACAGGGCTATCTACGGACTTGCCTGCCTGGGCTGCTCGGATACCGCGCTGGTGCTGCTGCCCAACGGAGGTGGCGACCCCGTAAGATACAACATTCTGGATGCCACTCGCAACCATCAGGTGTTTGGAGATATAGAGGTGGGCGACTGGGTTTGCGTGATGCCATGCGAGGAGAAGGATGAGAAGAACCGTGCCGACATGGTGATAGACCTGGATCAGCTGAAGGCCACCTGGACCTATCCGGTAATGCCGAAGCTGCGCGATGTATCGCATCTGAGCAAGCGCCAGCAGGCGAGAATTCTTGCCAATATGCCCGACAGCATCGTAGAAACCTATATGGTGCCGCGCCAGTATGGCTTCACCCTGAAGCGCATGAGCGAAGCGATGGCCGTGGGCAGGGTGATGATAAACAAAGATGTGGACGATGACAGCCCGGTAGAATATCCTGATGTGCCTCAGTATACGGAATGGCATGCCTATAACGGCAAACTGATTCTGGTGCAGGGCCACCGCGAGCTGGATGGCGTGGTGATCAACGAAAAGACGAAGCGCGATACCTTCACCTTTGTATATATGAAGGGCGACAGTCTGGCTCTCTCTGATCGTGAGGGCCGCATCCAGGGTTTCCACCGCTCGCTCAATGCGATGAAGGCCAACGCCAAGGCCCATGCTGCAGCCGAGAAGCTGAACAGCAAGATGAAGAAGGAAATATTGAAGTAAATTACATAATAAATATAAAAAAAGAGGCGAATAGGACGATTTCTCGATTTTTTTGTCTAATTTTGCACCTTGGAATTTAATTCATACATCGAATATAAAGAAAAAGAACAAGAATAATGAAGAAGAAAATTCAGTTCAGTCTCGTTTATCGAGACATGTGGCAGAGCTCTGGTAAGTTCCAGCCACGCAAGGATCAGTTGGCTAAAATTGCCCCAGTTATCATCGAAATGGGATGCTTTAGCCGTGTAGAGACTAACGGCGGTGCCTTCGAACAGGTTAACCTCCTGGCAGGTGAAAATCCTAACGATGCCGTACGCGCATTCTGCAAACCTTTCAACGAGGTGGGTATCAAGACTCACATGCTCGACCGCGGATTGAACGCTCTTCGTATGTATCCTGTGCCTGACGACGTGCGCGCCCTTATGTATAAGGTAAAGGCTAAGCAGGGTACCAACATCACACGTATCTTCGACGGACTGAACGATGTGCGCAACATCATTCCTTCTATCAAGTGGGCAAAGGAGGGTGGCATGACTCCACAGTGTGCACTCTGTATCACCAACTCTCCTGTTCATACTCTCGAATATTATATGAACATCGCCGACCAGCTCATCGCTGCCGGTGCTGAGGAAATCTGCTTGAAGGATATGGCTGGTATCGGTCAGCCTGCATTCCTCGGTAAGTTGACCAAGATGATCAAGGACAAGTATCCTGAGATTATCATCCAGTACCACGGCCACTCTGGTCCTGGTCTCTCTATGGCTTCTATCCTCGAGGTCTGCAACAATGGTGCCGACATCATCGATACAGCCATCGAGCCATTGTCATGGGGTAAGGTTCATCCAGACGTTATCTCTGTTATCAGCATGCTGAAGAACGAGGGCTTTGAGGTGCCTGAGATCAATATGAGCGCTTATATGAAGGCTCGTGCCATGACTCAGGAGTTCATCGACGAGTGGCTCGGATACTTCATCAACCCAGGTAACAAGATCATGTCTTCATTGTTGCTCGGTTGCGGTCTCCCTGGCGGTATGATGGGTTCTATGATGGCAGACCTCGGCGGTATGCGTCAGACCATCAACAACATCCGCAAGAAGAAGGGTGAGGAAGAGTTGTCTATGGACGACCTGCTCATCAAGCTCTTCGACGAGGTTGAGTATGTATGGCCACGCGTAGGTTATCCTCCATTGGTAACCCCATTCAGCCAGTATGTAAAGAACATCTCACTGATGAACCTCCTCACCATGGAGCAGGGCAAGGGCCGCTTCGTAATGATGGACGACTCTATGTGGGGTATGATTCTCGGTAAGAGCGGTAAGATTCCTGGAACTATCGACCCAGAACTCGTAGAGCTCGCCAAGAAGCAGGGCCGCGAGTTTACCGACGTAGATGCGCACACATTGCTCACCAACGCCCTCGACGACTTCAAGAAGGAGATGGACGAGAACGGTTGGGATTACGGTCAGGACGACGAGGAACTCTTCGAGCTCGCTATGCACCCAGAGCAGTATCGCAACTACAAGAGCGGACAGGCAAAGAAGAACTTCCTGGCCGACCTTCAGAAGGCAAAGGATGCCAAGCTCGGTACAACCCTTACTCCTGCACAGCTTGCAGAGTTCAAGCACGCCAAGGCAGATGCCATCGTGGCACCAGTTGCCGGCCAGCTCTTCTGGGAATTCCAGGGCGAGGGCGAGTGCCAGCCAGCTGTAGAGCCATACATCGGCAAGGAATATAAGGAAGGTGATGCCTTCTGCTATATCCAGGCTCCTTGGGGCGAGTTTGAAACCATCCCAGCTGCATTGGGCGGCAAGCTCGTAGAAATCAATGCCAAGCAGGGCAGCAAGGTGCGCAAGGGCGATGTTATCGCTTACATCGAGCGGGAAAATAGTTAATAGTTAAAAGTTTACAGTTGATAGTTAATAGTTAAAAGTCTATAGTTGATAGAGGCTGCGCCGTTGAGCAAACTTGCTTGGAGCAGGAATGTCCTATAAACTGTAAACTATAAATTATAAACTATAAATTGTAAACTATAAATTATAAACTATAAAAACGATGAATTATCAAGCTATTATTGATAAGTATTATCCTGAGGATAATGAGCTTCGGCATATCCTCATCACACATAGTCAATCTGTAGCGCGAAAAGCGCTACAGATTGTTTCGTATCATCCCGAATTGCAACTCGATGCCCAGTTTATCGAAGAAGCAGCCATGCTCCACGACCTCGGCATCTTCATGACCGATGCCCCAGGCATACAGTGTTTCGGCTCGCAGCCCTACATCTGCCATGGACGACTGGGAGCAGAAATCCTGCGCAAGGAAGGATATGAGCGACATGCCCGCGTATGTGAGCGCCATACCGGTGCAGGCATCACAGAGGCACAGATCATAGCACAGAACCTGCCCCTGCCACATCAGGATTTCCTGCCGGAAACCATGGAGGAGAAGGTGATTTGCTACGCTGATAAATTCTTCAGCAAAACTCACCTCGACCGGGAAAAAACAATTGAGAAAGCAGAAAAAAGTCTCATGAAGTTCGGAGAGGAAGGAGTAAAACGCTTCCAGCAATGGGAACGCATGTTTGAATAGAATTCTAATTTATTGAATGAGAAAACAATCGACGATAGCTATGCTGCTGCTCGCTGCCATCTCGTGTATGATGGTGGCTAACCCAGGTACGCCCGATTCGAAAAAGAAAAAGAAGAAAACGGAGAAGACGGAAACCGTGGACAGCGTGGGTGACAGTGTGTTCGTAGACTCGCTGGGCAACGAAATAAATCCCAAACTGAAACAGGCTGACGACACCACGCAGATGGACTCGCTGCAGAAAGCTATATGGAAACATAATAAAGTGGTGGATGACAGTATCCGCCTCGACAGTATCGCCAGAAAGAAACAGGGTGGAGTAGACGCACCGGTTAACTATCAGGCGGACGACTCTCTCGTATACGATGCCAAGAACAAGGTGGCATATCTCTACGGAAACTCCAACGTGAAGTATACCAACATGGACCTCAGTTCCGACCGCATCTCCATGGATATGGACAAGAGCAACGTGAAGGCGATGGGTACACCCGACAGTACGGCGGAGGGAGGCGTCAAGGGCAAACCTGTCTTCAAGATGGGTAGCGATACCTATGATACCGACACCATCAAATTCAACTTCAAGAGCAAGAAGGCCCTTATTAATAATGTATATACAGAACAGCAAGACGGATTCCTGACCGGTATGAAGTCGAAACGCGACTCATCGGGTGTCATCTATCTGCAACATGGCAGGTATACCACCTGCGATGATCCGCATCCCGACTTCTACATCTCGCTCTCCCGAGCCAAGGTAAGACCGGGCAAGGATGTGGTATTCGGACCAGCCTATCTCGTGGTGTGCGATGTGCCTATGCCGCTTGCCATCCCTTACGGCTTCTTTCCGTTCACCAAGAGCTACAGCAGCGGTTTCATCATGCCAACCTACGGCGATGAAACGGCACGAGGATTCTATCTCAGAGATGGCGGATATTATTTCGCCATGAACGATAAATGGGACCTGAAGCTGCTGGGCGAGATTTATACCAAGGGATCGTGGGGACTATCGGCAGCCAGCAACTACCGAAAGAGATACAAATACTCGGGTTCCTTCTTCTTCAGTTACCAGGATACGAAGAACGGCGACAAGGGAATGCCAGACTTTACCGAGCAGGAGAGCTTCAAACTGCAATGGAGCCACCGCCAGGACAGCAAGGCAAACCCATACAGTTCGCTTTCGGCAAGTGTGAACTTCGCCACATCGAGCTACGAACGCAACAACCTCAATTCGCTCTACAATCCGCAGACGATGACGCAGAGTACGCGAACCTCATCTGTTAACTGGAGCACCTCGTTCTCAAGCATCGGTATGACGCTCAGTTCCACCGCCAACCTCTCGCAGAACATGCGCGATTCATCCATCGCCATGACGCTGCCCGACCTCAACATCAGCGTCTCCCGCTTCTATCCGTTCAGAAGAAAGAAGATGGTGGGCGATGAGAAATGGTACGAGAAGATAGCCATGAGCTATACGGGACACATCTCTAACAGCATCAATACCAAAGAGGATAAGCTGATGCACAGTTCACTCATCAAGGACTGGCGCAACGGATGGCAGCATCAGATACCGGTGAGCGCTACATTCACGCTCTTCAAATATCTCAACGTGAACCCATCGTTCAATTTCACCGACCGTATGTATACCAACAAGGTGGAGAGATCATGGGATGAAGCCAGCCAAACGGAGAAATGTGATACCATCTACGGTTTCAACAACGTGTATAACTGGAACATGAGCGTAGGTCTCTCTACCAAACTCTATGGTTTCTACATACCAAGCCGCAAGCTCTTCGGAGATAAGATACAGGCTGTGCGCCACGTGTTTACGCCTACGGTGAGCTTCAGTTATGCCCCAGACTTCGGAGCTTCACGCTACGGCTACTGGGACACCTACCAGAAGACCGATGCCGACGGAAACGTATCGCTGGTGAGCTATTCTAAGTATGCCAACGCCCTCTACGGTGCGCCTGGCAAGGGTAAGAGCGGTAACATCTCGTTTACCCTGGGCAACAACATCGAGATGAAGGTGAAGAGCGACAAGGACTCTACCGGATACAAGAAACTCAGTATCATCGATGCGTTCGACATCAACATGAGTTACAATACCGCAGCCAAGGTTCGCCCTTGGAGCGATATGAACATCAACCTCAGACTGAAGTGGTGGAAGAACTATACCTTCAACATGAACGCTGTGTTTGCCACCTATGCCTACGAGCTGGACGACCAGAACAATGTTTATGTGGGTACCCATACGGAGTGGGGCAAGGGCAGGTTCGGACGATTCCAGGGTATGTCGCAGAACTTCTCGTTCACACTGAACCCGGAGAAGCTGAAGAAACTCTTTGGCGGGGGCGATGATGAGGACGACAAGAAGGACAGCCAGCGCAATGATGATGACGATGAAGGTCTGGATACCGACATCGAGAGCAACGTAGACGACAGCATGGAGAAGGGTAAGACGGCAGCCAAGAAGGGCGGTAAGGCTGAAACGGATTCAGATGGTTATATGGCGTTTAAGATGCCATGGTCGCTGACCTTCGGTTATGGTGTAACGATGCGCGAGGATACGCGAAGAGAGAAGTTCAATGAGAAGACGATGCGCTATGCATACAAGTTTACCCAGACTCTGAACATGAGTGGTAACGTAAGAATCAGTGATGGCTGGAACATCAGTTTCTCATCCGGTTATGATTTTGACAACCACAAGATCAGTATGACCACCGCCAGTCTGGCTCGTGATCTTCACTGTTTTAACATGAGCTGTTCTGTGGTTCTCGCTCCATATACGAGCTACAACTTCACCTTCCGTTGTAACGCAGCCACCTTGACAGATGCGCTGAAATACGACAAGCGCAGCGGTTATTCGAACGCTGTACAATGGTACTAGATGATAGTTTATAGTTGAAAGTTTATAGTTAATAGAGCTTTTCAGCTTATAGATAAAACAAAAAAAACAGGCAAAATGATTTTGCCTGTTTTTTTTGTTTTATCTATATTACTTTTTTACCCTTTTACTTTTTTACCTTTTTACCCTTTTACTTTTTTACCTTTAAAAGCCTTTTTTTCGCCTCCGGGTGCTCAGGATAAAGGGTGAGGGCCTTGCGGTAATTCATGATGGCAGCCTCTTTCATGCCCTCTTTTTCGCACTCCTTCCCCATAATCACATACTCCGTGGCAAGGCGCTTGAGGAACTTCTGCTGCTTCTCCTTCTCTTCATCCTTCTTTCTTATTTCTTCGCGCAACCGCTCGTTCTCTGCCTGAAGCTCGTTCACCCTGTTCAGCTTTTTGCGGATGAAACGCTTGGCAAGCGGCTGCTCGATGTCATAACGGCTGTGGATGGCAAGGAAGAAGTTGTCGAGAGCCGACTGCATATCGCCCCTGTCAAAGGCCTTGACGGCATCATGATACTGCTTGTCGGCCTTACTCTGGGTAAGCGCTGTGTTGATGGTGCTCTGGTCGTTGTAATGACGGGCAAACTGCTTGACATCATTGCGCACGAAAACATCACTCTGACGCAACGGCTCCTGAAGACTGATGCCCTCGAGACTGGTGCAGCGGGACAAGGCAACATACGTCTGTCCGCCCGCAAAGACACCACCCGTGAAATCAATCTTCACCTGGTTGAAGGTGAGGCCCTGGCTCTTATGAACCGTTATCGCCCAAGCCAGACGGATGGGGTACTGCTCGTATCTGCCAATCTCTTCCTCCTCAATCTTTTTCTCAACCTCATTGAAATGGTATCTCATGTTGCTCCATGCCGCAGGCTCCACCATCACATCCTTGCCTTCCTCGGTGCGCACATAAATCTTGGCATCCTCATCCTCATCAAAACCAATGATGGTGCCCAGCGTGCCATTCACCCACTGATGCTCGATATCATTCTTGATGAAGATAACCTGAGCCCCCGTCTTGAGGTAAAGTTCGATAGGGGTAGGGAGACTGCTCTCCGGAAACTCGCCCTGTATGTGGCCACGGAAGAGGCAAGGCTCTCCCGGAAGACGCTGGAGCTGGCTGTCGTTAATGTAATCTACCGTATCGCGGCGTGTAGAGAGGGTGATGGCAAGTTTAGAATCGCTCTCATCGAGCTGGGCTCCCACGCGCTGGTTGAGGCGCTGTAGATCCTGCATGGGCACCTGAGACGTGCGGATATGGTCGAGGATGCTGATGAAAACGGGATCGCTCTGACGGTATACCTTCTTGAGTTCAATGCTCACGAGCTTGAAGTATTCGAACACCTTGGCATCGAAGAAGAAACTGCTGCGGTAGAAGGGATTGAGCAGACGACGGTCGTCTTCCCTCACCACAGGCTCCAGCTGGAAGATATCGCCCACCAGAAGCAGCTGCTTGCCCCCGAAAGGCTCTCGCATGTTGCGGCAATATACCCGCAATATCTTGTCCAGGAAATCGATGATATCGGCACGAACCATACTGATCTCATCGATGATGATGAGCTCTACCTCGCGGATAATCTTTATCTTCTCTGAATTATACTTCAGGGTGTTGCGGATGTTGCGGACGGAATACATGCTGTCGTTGGGCAGCAGCGGGTGGAAAGGAAGCTTGAAAAAGCTGTGGAGCGTGCTTCCTCCGGCGTTGATGGCCGCAATGCCTGTTGGGGCAAGAATGATATGTTTCTTCTTGGTATTGGCGGCTATATAACGTAAAAAAGTAGATTTACCCGTCCCCGCCTTTCCGGTAAGGAAAAGCGAGCGACGGGTAAACTGTATGATTTGGAGTGCATTCTGCAACTCCGGGTTGTCGAGATCAATCATTGTATTTAATTTATAGTTTATAATTTATAGTTTATAGCATAAGCCACATTAAATCGCCTTCTTGCTAAACGGCGTAGCCGCTATAAACTATAAATTATTAACTAAATTTAAAGGTCATCGAAGTTGACAGGCTGCTCGGTTGGCTTGGCCTTCTTCTTCTCTTTCTTTTCTTCTGTGGTGGCTGTACCGTTGGCAGATTCGCTTTCAGCCTTCTTGGCAGGAACCTCGCGGATGATAGGGTTGCCTTCGTCATCAAGAACGATCTCTTCCTGGAAGGCGGTACTGTCTACCTTGGTGGTATCTACCTTTGGCTTTGGTGCATAGCTTGCACAGATGTACATATCGCGGGTGATATCGCTGTCCTGTGGCTTGTCAAACTTGCCGTGATACTGCTGGAAGGCTGGGTCGCCAAAGACACTCTGGAGGAAGTAACCGCACACAGGAAGAGCGGTTCTGGATCCCTGACCCAAGGCTCCGGTGCGGAAGTGGAGACAGCGGTATTCGCCTCCTACCCAGGCACCAACTACGAGCTTAGGGCTCACACACATGAACCAGGCATCGGAGTGGTTGTTGGTGGTACCAGTCTTGCCACCGAACTCGGTATCACGGTAGTTGCCTACATAGCCCCAGAGACTCTGGGATGTACCTCCCGGCTCCTTCATACCGCCCTGTAAGAGCTGCTGCATGAGGAAGGCACTCTTGTAAGGTATCACCTGCTCGGAATCGGTAGGGCCCTCATAAACCACCTTACCGTCGTGGTCTACAATCTTGGTAACCAATACCGGGTCGTGGTGCTTGCCATTGTTAGCAATGGTGCTGTAGGCGCATGCCATCTCCAGAAGGTTGACATCGCTGGAACCGAGGGCGAGAGAAGGGGTGTCATCCAGCGGACTGTTGATACCCATCTTCTTAGCTGTCTCGATGATGCGCTTGATGCCCATCTCCTGTCCTAATCTTACAGCCACAGAGTTGATACTCTTGGCAAAGGCACTCTTCAATGGGATGCTGTCGCCCGAGAACGAACCATTGGCATTGGATGGACGCCAAGTGGTCATCTCGTGCTTCTTCTTATCGTATACCTCCATAGAGATATATTCGTCGCGACGCTTGTCACAAGGGGTTAAACCCTGATTCATCGCCTCGGTATAAACAAAGAGCTTGAAGGTAGAACCAGGCTGGCGCTCGGCTGTAACCTTGTCATACTTCCAGTGGTCGAAGTCGATATCGCCCACCCATGCCTTTACTGCTCCGGTCTGTGGCTCCATGGCTACAAAGGCGCAGTGCATGAAGGTGGTCATATACTTGATGGAGTCTTCTGATGTCATGTTCATCGTGATGCTGCCCTTGTCATAATCGAATACCTTAACCGGGTGAACCCACTCCTTATAGTAATAGTTTACTGAGTCGGGATTGTTAGGGAAACGGGCTATCAATGCCTTGTAGAATGGCTGGCGCTCGGCGATGCCCTGGATGAAGTTTGGTATCACGTTGTGATTCTCATCCTGCCAAGGATCCTGACCCATCCAGTTGCCTTTGCCTGCCTGTGTACGTCGGATGCTCCAGTGGTTGTTGAAGTTCTGCTGTACCTGTTTCATCTGCTTGCGGGCTGCATCTTCTGCATACTTCTGCATGCGGGTATCGATGGTGGTATAAATCTTCAAACCGCTGGTATAGAGGTCGTAACCTTCGTCTTTACACCAGTCTTTCAGGTAGTTGGCTACTGCCTCACGGAAGTATTTAGCCTGTCCGTCGTAGTTTTCTTCTACCTTGAAATCGAGCTTGATAGGCTCATCTTTCAGTTCATTGTATCTGTCTTTTGAGAGATCGCCATGTGTCACCATATTATATAATACGGTGTTGCGGCGTGCAAGACTGTTCTCCGGGTTGGTGCGTGGGTTGTAGTAGGTGGTAGCCTTGAGCATGCCTACGAGAACGGCAGCCTGACCGGTGGTCAACTCCTTAGGGGTGGTGTTGAAGTAGGTCTTCGCTGCGGTTTTGATACCATAGGAATTGCTACCGAAATCTACCGTATTGGCATACATGGTGATGATTTCCTTCTTGCTGAACACCGTTTCGAGTTTAACCGCGATGATCCACTCCTTGCTCTTGATGATGAGCAGGCGGAGCACAGGAATCTTGCCCAGCAAACCGGTAGAATATTGCGAACGTACACGGAACATGTTCTTCGCCAGCTGCTGTGTGATGGTAGAAGCACCGCGCCCGTTATGATGGAGGAGTGCATCCTTGGCAGCAGCAAACACGCCGATAGGGTCGATACCGATATGCTTGTAGAATCGTTCATCCTCGGTATCTACCAGTGCCTTGAAGAAATCGGGTGTAACCTCATCATATTCTACCGGAGTACGATTTTCGTTGAAATACTTGCCGATGAGTTTTCCATCAGCCGAATAGATTTCAGAGGCCTCTGAGGTCTGTGGGTCCAGGATGCCTGAGAAATAGCCAGGTGACTTGCCGAAGAGCCATAAGAAGTTGATATCTACTGCGCCCAGATACAAGATGAAGGCGACTATACAACTTGCCAAGGCAACGAGGGTCTTGGTATACCACGCTCTGCCCTGATACAATCCTTTGTACCAGGTACAGAATGCGCGAAACTTTTGCCATAACCAGGCAAAGAGAGACTTAATTTTATTCATATATGATGATATAATGATTTCGTTGTTTTACTCTTCGTTCTTCACTTCCTCTACATCCACATAAATCTCCTTTGAATCCTGTTTCTGCTGTTGGTTCTTCAGCCAGATTCTCTTGTTGTTGGAGACTTTAAAGGCGTTGAGAAGCTCTACTACTCCATAGATGAGCATACCCCAACCGATGATGAAAAGAGGAGCAGAGGCGATGGCTGAAGGCTTGATGATGGCGAGCAGACCCAGCAGAAGAAGGGCTGAAGGGAAGAGCCAGAAGAGAATGCCTACGCGTCCCATCTTAGCTGCTGAAGCCAGGTTGACAAACTGGGTCAGAGCGCCCAAAATCAGGATTAATGCCAGGATGAACATCAGCCAGGCGATAAACACCTGAGGCATCAGGGCAAGCAGCAATCCCAGGATAAGACTGCCTACGCTCACAAGCGGGAATTTAGGCATCATGCCCATGATAGGCTTACCATTGGAATCAGACAGAATCTGGCCCTGCATCTTCTCTGCATTGCGCTTGGCTGCCCAATAACTGGCAAGGGAGATGACACCTGAAAGGAAAAACAAAACACCGATGGCGATGGTTATCCAGGTGACGGTCTGCTCACGATATTGGATGAGCAGGACTCCTACGATGATGGCGCATACTGCGCGGAATATTGAACTGTGTATTACCTTCATACTAAAACTGATTTTGTTATTTCGGGGCAAAGTTACGAAAGAAATCCGAAACTAGCAAGAAGTTTTTTATATAAACTTAAATTATTGCTATATTTAACGCTAATTATTGCTATATTTAACGCAAATTATTTGTTGGTCTCGATAGAAAGCCGTAATTTTGTAAGCAAAATCAGAATCATAATGTCTTGGAAAGAGACTTAGTGAAAGTAAAAACTATGTCTGGAGTATAGACTTAGGAAAAGTAAAAACTCATTTTTGATATAGACGGAAAAAGTAAAGACAATGACAAAATTATATTTGGTGCGCCATGGGGAAACGGTGGATAACAAGGCGCAAATTATGCAGGGACAAACACCGGGAAAGCTCAATATGAAAGGTATTGAGCAGGCTGAGGAAGTGGCCAGGAAAATGGCGGGTACACCTATCGATGTTTTCGTATCGAGCGATCTCTATCGCAGTATACAGACCTGTGAAATTATCGCCGGCTCGCATCCCGTTGTCACCACTCCCTTGCTCAGAGAGCGTGATTGGGGCGATTTTACGGGTAAATTCATCCCTGACCTGCCGAAGGATCCAAAGGATTGGCCGGACAACATAGAGACGCTGGAAAAGATGAAATCAAGAGCCCAGAATTTCCTTACCTGGCTCAAGGTTACTTATCCTGATCAGACCGTTCTTGCTGTGGGGCATGGCATCATCAACAAGGCTATCCAGAGTGTTTATTATAAACGTCCGATGAACCAGATAGAGAAAATGGCGAATGCTGAGGTCAGAGTCCTTATTCTTTAAGTGAAGAGTGAAGAATTCAATTGCTTCGCTAATCATAAAGTTCAAAGTATCAAAAGTTCTAAGTATAATTCAAAGTATCAAAGAATATGAATAAAATTGCTCTTATTACAGGCGCAACAAGCGGTATTGGCGAAGGTTGTGCACGTCGTTTTGCCCGTGGCGGCTATAACCTGATTCTTACAGGTAGAAACACGGGAAAGTTGGAAATCCTGAAGAAAGAACTCGAGGCTGAGGGCGTTGAGGTGCTTGCCTTGGCTTTCGATGTGCGTAACCGTGAAGCTGCCAAGAAAGCGGTGGATTACATCCCTGAGGAGTGGCGCAATGTGGATGTGCTTATCAATAATGCGGGACTCGCACGTGGACTGGAACCTGAATATGAGGGCGATTTTGAAGATTGGGACCAGATGATTGATACCAATATCAAGGGACTCTTAACCATGACGCGCCTGATTGTACCTGGTATGGTGGAGCGTAATCATGGTCATGTAATCAATATAGGTAGTGTGGCGGGTGATGCTGCTTATGCGGGAGGTAATGTATATTGTGCTACCAAAGCGGCTGTAAAGGCTATTACAGACGGCTTGCGCATTGATGTGGCACATACGAAAGTGCGTGTTACCAATGTGAAACCGGGTTTGGTTGAAACCAACTTCTCTAACATCCGTTTCCATGGTGACCAGAACCGCGCAGACAACGTTTACCGCGGTATAGAACCTCTAAATGGCGATGATATAGCTGATGTAGCCTTCTATGCTGCAAGTGCCCCAGAACACGTGCAAATAGCTGAGGTTCTGGTTCTTGCTACGCATCAGGCTAACGGAACCGTGATACACAGAAGCTAGTTAATAGTTTATAGTTAATAGTTAATAGTTTATAGAGGCTGCGCCGTTGAGCAAGATTGTCAAAGCGGTTTATGCTATAAACTGTAAACTATTAATTATTAACTATTAATGATGTGGCAAAGCTGATTGATATCTGATTCGAATGTATCTCGATTAATCGCCTTTGCTCGCATTCCAGACTTGTAGTTGTAGATGGTCTGGGTGGAGTAATGCAGCAGGGTGGCAATCTCCTGGCTGTCGGTTACACCCAGTCGCATCAGGGCAAAGATGCGAATCTCAGTAGTCAGGTCGTGCGTAGTAGGAACTTCCATTTGACATTCTGGCAGCAGGAGCTTGTTCAACTCAGTAACGAAACCCGGATACAACTCCATGAATGCCTTATCGAACCGGTTGTAGAACATCTGTGATTCCTCTTCTTCCAATTTATGGGTGTTGAGACTCTTCAGCAAATCGGCGGTCTGGTTTGCCTTGATCTTACGGCTTACCAGTTTGCGATAATCTGATAACTTGCTGATATAAGCCGCACTGATGTCCATAAAGAGACGCATGTAGGTCTCTCGCTTGATATTGGTCTCTATCAGCTGCTGGTTCAGTTCGGTGAGCTGTGCATTCATCTCTTTCTGCTTCTCGTTCTGTTCTTCAATCTCAGCCTTGTTTTTCTTCAGCCTGTTCTTCTGTCGGTTGTTGACTAAGGAGAGGATGAGGATGATGACCAGCGCTATGCTTACACCAATGAACCCCCAAAGAAAGCGGGTACGAGAGCGCTCGGCAGCCTGCTGGTTGGCTGAAGCGATGACTGGAAGGATGTTGGATATCTCTATCATGCGCAATTGGTTGTTGAAGAACTGTGCATCTTCCATCGTGTGCTGGATATATTTGGCAGCTCTCTTGCTGTTGCTCGCATCCTTTTTAAAGATGTAGTAGGCTAGCTTTTGAAGCGCAACAGTTTCTTTGAGTTGGCACAATCCATCGCTCACGGATGCCTCTACGAGATATTCCTCGTAAAGGTCGAATTTGCCGTTTTTTTTGTAATATCTGGCTATACCATAAGCTGACATGGCATGGATACGGGATTTGGCTGGCGACATCTTCAATGCCTTCAGATAATGGTTGAGCGATTCCTTGCTGGTAGGGTTGTGGAGATAGGCGTATTCGCCCATGAGATACTGATAGAAGACGTTATGCTTATTGTTTTCGTTGAAACTCTGTACCAGAAGGGTCATATATTGTTTCTTCTGGGCACGGAATTCTTCGGCGTAATCTGAGTTCTTGGCGTATGATTCCCAATAGCTGTAGAGCCAGGCGTATGTGAAGTAATAGTATAGCTTCAGCTGGTATGGCATCTCGTCGGGATTGAGCGATTGGAGTAAGTTTTCTGCTTTGTCATAAAACCCCCTTACCGAGAGTATGGATGCCTGGTTTATCTGGTTGCGTAAAATATAATAGGTGTTATGACATTTTTTAGCCAATTCAAACCCCTGTTTCATATATGCGTATGCTGAGTCGTAGCGGTAAGCACTATAGGCATGATATATGCTGTCAAGAAACAGTAGTCGGGTTTGGTCGTCTTCAGCTTCATAAGCTTGCCGCTTCAGATGTTTCAATTCCTTTTCCTTGATTCCCTGATAATATTGGTCGTTTTCAATCATCTTGTCAATACGATCCAATAAAGTCTTCTCGTCCGTTTTGCCTTGAGCAGCCAATGGCATAGTAAGCAAAAGAAGTAAATATATAAGTAGTTTCATCTTTAATGTTTCTTTATAATTATAACAAAATCGTCTTTTAAATGTTATTTTCGTCCTTTTGTCCGTTTTGTGGTGCAAAGATACAAATTTCCTTTCATATAATACCATTTACTTTAGATAAAAATAGTTAATATATTAAAGCGTCTGATTCTTAAGGAGTTATCTGTTTCTTTGGTAGGCTTATTTTTTACCAAAATACTACTTAGGTATACAACTTTGAAAAAAATGATATAACTTTGCAACCGAAATCAGAAAACAGTAGTTTTTATGGTTTAATTACCACTTCAAGTCTTCTAAAAGTATTTAATGATAAAGAAAATTCCTTTTGTTGATTTAGTATGTTGATTTAAATAGGAAAACAGGTTTAGTTTATATTAGGGAAAAAAGGATTGGTAATAGACTAGGCTACTTGATGATTCAAGTTTGCCCTTAAAGGCAAAGCTTATCTATTATGTTTTAGGGAAAACCGCCATGCTTTTGTGAAAAAGTGTGGCGGTCTTTGTTGTATGCTCGGCATGAGCTTATCCTAATGGGTGCAAGTCCCTAACAAGCC
>ERZ1035051.304-NODE-304-length-19550-cov-10.242883_pt1 | contig 19550 bp, 13 predicted proteins | sample MGYA00520586_ERZ1035051 | MGnify/ENA primary metagenome ERZ1035051 (study PRJEB33766, sample SAMN09781692) | gut metagenome | biome: gut microbiome | host: Homo sapiens | place: Madagascar | study: EMG produced TPA metagenomics assembly of the PRJNA485056 data...
ATTATATATTACCCTATTAGGACTGCTCTCTACCATCATGACAGCAGCTGTACCCTACTGCGATGTGAGAAAATTCTCTATCACAGACGGACTCGCTGCCAATACCATCTCAGACCTGAAACAAGGTAAAGACAACCTCATGTGGTTCAGTACATGGAACGGACTGTCGTTCTATGACGGCTACAAGTTTCATACTTTCAGAGACAACCCCGATGATATTGACGTCCTGTCAACCAACCGTATACTGAAAATAGAACCATCCTATAACAACAACGTGTGGTGTATCACATACGACAACCAGCTCTACGTATACGATACCCACTTCTGCCGGTTCTTTGCTGTAGGACAGAAATTCAACGAACTGTTCAACATCGACCTGCGCGTGAGCCAGGTATACCCATTGAAAAACGGAGCTACATGGTTTACTTCAGAAGATGGAAAATACATCATCCGATCAGTAGGGAAAACCTTTGATGAGCGGAACATAGAACTCATCAAAGTAGGAGAAAAGGGACTCAGAAGCGGAAATGTATGGTACATCCATCGAGATATACACGGAAGAGAATGGGTGCTTACCGACAAAGGCGCATACGTATACAACTCGAAATTCCCAAGCCAGCTGCCTTTCAAATGGATCAGATGGGTAGGAGAAGATGTGTTCCTGGCAACTGAAGATGGTAAACTGGCAAAATATGACTTGCAGAACCGACTCACCATGATACCGATGCCGGAAGGCGTAACCCGTATCAACGAACTGAAAAATACAGGTTACCAGCTCCTGCTGGCAACCAATCTGGGTGTTATCATCTACAACCCGCGCACCTTCAAGTTTGATATCATCAACGTACAGAGCCCGAGTCAGCCTCTGGCAGAGGTAAAGAAGATTTATACCGATGATTTCGGTATGGTATGGGCATTTACAGACGGTATGGGAGTAACCCTCATCAACCCGAAGACCGGACAGAAGCAGTGGCTCTTTGCCGATCAGGACGACCCGATGGACCGCACAACCTGCGAAAGCAATTTCATCACACAAGACGAAAACAAGACCCTCTGGGTAGTGCCAAGAGGAGGAACCTTCAGTTATTTTGACCGCAAGGCAGGAAAACTGGTGCCTTATCTGCTGAGAAGCAATTCATCGGGCAACTACCGCATACCGAAGATTACGAAATATGTACTCTCAGACCAGGGAATCCTCTGGCTGACAGGCTCTCACGACCTGACACAGGTAGTCTTCAAATATCACCCTTACATTATCAACAAGCTGGATGTGGGCGAAGACGAAGTGTTCTCGGTAAATGCATCACCAGACGGACATATCTGGACAGGCTATCACAATGGAGTAATCCAGGTACTCAACGCCTCCTACCAGCGTATCGGATACCTTTCGCCAAGCGGACAGATTGTGCCACAGCAGGTAAACTTCGCCGAGAAGGGCATCTTCGCCATCCACTTCGATATCAAGGGAAGAACATGGATAGGAACCAACGGAAACGGTGTATATCTGATAGACAAAATGCAGGTAAGACACTTTACCTACGATGCAAACGACCCCGCTTCACTGCCATTCGACAAGGTATTCGACATCGTAGCCGACCGCACCGGACGCATCTGGATAGGTACCTATGGTGGCGGTATCGCCCTGGTAAATGAGGCAGCAGACGGCAGTATCAGCTTCATCAGTAAACGAAACGGACTGCCTTGGGAGAAGCAGCACTACGACCGCGTACGCCGCATCTGCTGCACCACTACGGGAACCATTCTCGTAGGTACTACAGATGGTCTCATCACCTTTAGTGATGCCTTTACAAACGCAAGAAAGATCAAATACCACAAGACCTACTACATACCGAACGATACAACAAGTCTGGCTGCAAACGATATGAACAATATCATGGAGCACACCAGCGGCAAGATGTATATCTCGCAACAGGGCGGCGTGATGGAAGAGATTGTGAGCAAATCGCTCCTGCAAGACAACCTGAAGATGAAATACTTCCATGCCATCGATGTTAACGAAGGCATCGTACAGGGCATGGTAGAAGACAACCAGGGAAGAATCTGGGTAATCAGAGAATCGAGTATCGACTGCGTAAACCCGAAAACGGGCCAGTGCAATGTGTTCGGACCTAACGATTTCGACTTCAACATGTCGTTCTCGCAAAGCCGTCCTTACCACGATCCGGCAAGCAACAACATCTCGGTAGGTACCCCGATGGGACTGATTACCTTCAATCCGGCTACGCTGAAGAAGAGCAACTACCAGCCTAAAGTCATCTTCAGTTCCCTCCATTATAGCGGAGAGAAGGAGTCGGAACCTATCCTGCACAAGGAAAAAGTGGTGATTCCTGCCAACAAGCGAAGTCTGACCATCACCTTCGCATCACTCGACTATCAGCGCAAGTATCAGACCAGATACCTCTATCGCATAGATGGTTATACAGCTCCAGGCGAGTGGATATCGAACGGAAGCAGCAATGTCATCGGCTTCAACCGTATCAATCATGGCGATTACGTACTCAAGGTGAGAGCCACCAACTCGCATGGTGTATGGAGCAAGTATGTGGCAGAACTGCCTATCGAAGTGCGCCCTACCTTCTGGGAAAGCATCTGGGGCAAGTTTCTCATGCTGCTCCTGCTCTTCGGTATCGTAGGCGCTATCTTCTATACCTACAACCAGCGCCAGCGCGAGAACGTAACCCACGAAATGAGCGTGCTGAAGAACGAGTTCTACAACGATGCTGCCAACCGTCTGAGAACCCCTCTAACACTCATCGGAGCCCCGGTAAAAACCATTCTGGATACCGAGCCGGGTATCACCCGAAAGGGCAAGGAACTGCTGAGAATGATAGCAGACAATGCTAACGAGATGCTGGTAATGCTGGACAAGGTTCAGAGATATGGCAGCAATGCAAACTTCCATACGAACAGCGGTCTGACCGAGGAAGATTACGACCTGGCAGAAAGAGAAAAAGCGAATGGTCAGATTGACGACCACAATGCATCTGACTATCTGGAAGAAACCAACAAACAGAAAGAAGAAAAGGATGAAGAGACTGAACGCCTGGAAGAAATGGGCAAGGAACAGGAAACTGCACAGGAAGAAACGGAACAAAAAGACCAGACGATACTGGTAGTAGAAGACAATGCCGACCTGCGCAAGTTCCTCTACAGTATCCTCTCGCCTACCTATAACGTGCTGCTTGCAGAGAACGGAAAGGCTGGTTTAGTGATGGTCCGCAAGGAGATACCAGACTTTATCCTCACGGACGTTACCATGCCTGTGATGGATGGTTTGTCGATGATTCACGAGATCAAGCAGGATACCACCCTCAACAACATCCCAGTGATGATTCTCTCGGCTAAGGCAAGCGTAGAAGACCAGCAGCGAGGTTTTGATGAAGGTGTTGATGCCTATATTACCAAGCCATTCTCTACCCCTTATCTGCTCGGCCGAATAGAGGCTATCCTCACCCAGCGCCGCAACATTCAGATAGATGTCATCAGAAAACTGAAGGAAACTGGCGATAAAGATGCCATAGCAGCCCTGCGAATACTGCCTGCAGCAGTTCCTCAGCCTGCTCTTAACCAGGCTGAAACTAGTGCCGAGAACGAAACGGTTGATCCAAACAGCGAGCTGGCATTTATAGCGGCACAGATTCAGGACAGAACCATGATGCGTGTCTTCTGGTTTGTTGTTGCCAATGCAGGCAACCCGGGACTCAAGATTGATGACATCTCGAACGAAATCGGTATGAGCCGAAGCGTACTATATAATAAGGTGAAAGCAACAACTGGAATGACACCGGTAGACTTCGTTCGCCATATACGTATCAAGAAGGCATGCGAGATGTTGCGCAATACAGACAATACTCTGACCAGTATCTCCTTCGCAGTAGGTTTCACCGACCCTAAGTATTTCTCGAAGGTATTCAAGAAAGAAACGGGTATCGTGCCTACTGAATACCGAAACAGAACGCAGGGATAGCCCGCATAATTACAGATGAAAGAGGGTGTGTCATAAGCCACATCCTCTTTTTCTGTATTGACAAAAAAGTAATACATATTACAGGACATATCTTCAGTTGTTGTCGGGCACAGCCTTCTTCGTTATCGTACACAGCAAAACGTTCAAGCAAGGAAAAAAGCAGAATAGTCATAAAATTGAGCCGTTTTGCTTAGTTTTTTGACCGAATATTGCAAAAAAGTATAAAAATGGGGGGGTATTTGATTAATTTTCCCTTTTTACTGAAAAAAAGCAGAGAAAAAGTTTGGTGTTACAAGAAAATGTAGTACCTTTGCAACAAGTTCTTAGAAAAGTTAAATGATAGATTAATCGTAAACCTTTTTTTCTTTGTTTTTTTGAGGAAAAAGAGGTAAAGAAAAAGGAATGCAGGGTTTGTGAAAATCCTGCATTTTTTATTTTTTCAACTTTCATGCAGGCCGTTATGTAGTCTTATAATCTACACACCTTTCTATTCACAAACCCAATTATCTACGGAATCTATATACTCTTAACTGCGATACTATCTACATTATATATATTACGCTTATTCCTTCATCTATGATTTTGTTCGATTTTTAGAATTTTTAAAAAAACTATTGAAGTATTCTAAGAGAAAAGTAGTATCTTTGCACTCTAGATCATATAAGTTGAGATCGGAAATATAGATAACACATACATAAAGATAAAAAAAATGAGAACTGTTTACGAATTTTCTGTTAAAGACAGAAAGGGAAAGGATGTTTCCCTCAAGGAGTATGCCAACGAAGTGCTGCTCATCGTCAACACCGCCACAAAGTGTGGTTTCACACCTCAGTATGAGGAACTGGAGAAACTTTATGAGACCTATCATTCTCAAGGTTTCGAAATACTTGATTTTCCTTGCAACCAGTTTGGTCAGCAAGCCCCTGGTACAGATGAAAGCATTCATCAGTTCTGCAAGCTTACATACGGCACAGAGTTCCAGCGCTACAAGAAGATCAAGGTAAACGGAGACGATGCTGCCCCTCTCTTCAAATTTCTGAAAGAATGTAAGGGCTTTGCTGGTTGGGACGAGAGCCACCCTCTCTACCCTGTTCTCGACAAGATGTTGAGCGAGGCTGATCCTAACTACAAGGAGAGTGCCGATATCAAGTGGAACTTCACCAAGTTCCTCGTTAACAAGAAGGGTCAGGTTGTAGCCCGCTTCGAGCCTACCACAAGCTTCGATGTCATCGCTAAGGCTATCGAAGAGTGGTTGAACTTCTAATGAAAGATAGAAGTCTCGAACTGAAAATAGAATTTCTAAAAAAAGAGAATAGAATCTCTAAATAAAAAGCCAGGTTGCTTTTCGCAGCCTGGCTTCTTTTATAATGTGATATTGTTATTTCAATATATCTCAAAGAATAATTGTCAACTGTTTGCTATAAACTATAAACTATTAACTATTAACTGTTAACTGAAAATTAGTCAACCTTTGGCACATCCTTGAGGAACTGCTGGATTTCTTCATCACTTACTGAATAATTGTGCAAATCGCCATTAATATAGCTATCGTAAGACGGCATATCGATAAGACCATGGCCTGAGAGACAGAACAGGATAACCTTCTCCTTGCCCTCTTCCTTAGCCTTCAGAGACTCACGTATAGTGGCTGCAATCGCATGGCAGCTCTCTGGAGCAGGAATGATACCCTCGGTCTGTGCAAAGAGCATACCCGCCTTGAATGACTCCAGCTGAGGGATATCTACACCATGCAGATAACCATCCTTCAGAAGCTGGGAGATAATCATGCCCGCACCATGATAACGGAGACCACCGGCATGAATGTTGGCAGGCTTGAAATCATGACCCAGAGTAAACATTGGCAGCAATGGAGTATAACCTGCCTCATCACCGAAATCATACTCAAACTTACCGCGAGTCAGTTTAGGACAGCTCTCCGGCTCTGCAGCTATAAACTCAGTATGGCGCTCGCCTGTAAAGTTGTGACGGAGGAATGGGAAGGCAATACCACCAAAGTTACTACCACCACCAAAACAAGCAATCACCTGATCAGGATACTCACCTGCCATCGCCATCTGCTTCTCTGCCTCTAGACCGATGATGGTCTGGTGAAGTGCCACATGATTGAGCACGGAACCCAGTGTATACTTACAGCCCGGTGTTGTGGTAGCCAGCTCAACAGCCTCACTGATGGCAGTACCGAGCGAACCTGGATGATGAGGATCACGTGTGATAATGTTCTTACCTGCACGTGTACTCATGGAAGGAGAACCCTCTACAGTGGCTCCAAACGTACGCATGATGCTGGAACGGTATGGTTTCTGCTGCATGGTAATCTTTACCTGATAAACTGCTGCCTCCAGGCCGTAGAGTTTTGCTGCATAAGAGAGGGCTGCACCCCACTGGCCTGCACCTGTCTCTGTAGTGACGTTGGTATCACCCTCCTGCTTACAGTAGTAGCACTGAGGAATGGCTGAATTGATTTTATGAGAACCTAACGGGTTGGTACTCTCATTCTTGAAGTAGATATGCGCTGGTGTACCAAGTGCCTCCTCAAGGGCATAAGCACGTACAAGAGGTGTTGAACGGTAGAAGGTGTACTTCTCCAGCACATCTTCTGGAATGTCAATCCAGGCATGCTCTGTATCAAGTTCCTGCTTTGAGCACTCCTTATTAAATACGTGTGACAAATCATCAGCATTCATTGGCTGGTGAGTCTGAGGGTTCAACGGTGGCAAAGGCTTGTTAGGCATATCTGCCTGAATGTTGTACCACTGAGTAGGAAGTTCCTGCTCGCTTAAGATGTACTTTTTCTGTCTCATATCTATATATATGTTTAAAATTGTTGTATGCCTGAACAAAGGTACAAATAAAAAATGAAATAAAAAACTTTTTTATCTGATTTTCCACTATTTTTTTTATTTTTGTCCAACAAATCAGTTAATTCTATTGGTATTATTTGTTGCCAAAGTATACAATCGGTGTGATTTCTAAGATTTTAACCAAATATTACACCTAAAATATCAAATATTACCCCACTATTATAACAGGAAATAGTATCTTTGCAACAGAAAAATTCAACATGCGTTGTGAAACGCTTATCATCATCTTTTACTTATACAAAAAATAAAACATTGGAACTCAATAGGGATATTGGGATTCCAATGTTTTTTTATGCAATAAACTGATTACTTTTCATTACCTAAATCTATCTGCGATATCTGATTCAACAGATTTACAGCCTGCCCTACTGTCTTCACATCATTGATGCGAAGCATTCGCTTGTTGAATTTTTCCTTCAGAACACAATCTTGAATATGACTGGTAACGTAAGCGAGTATGCGGTTAAACATCTGACTTCTGTAGAACGGACTGTTTACATTGCTTACAAACTGCATCTGCATATAGCCCTGCTTGAGAATAATCTTCTCGCAACCTAGCTTCTTGCCTACCCTACGCAGACCTACCACATGCATCAGTTCGTCTGCTTCATGAGGCACAGGACCAAAACGGTCTATCATACGCTTGCGGTAAGCCTCTACTTCCTCATCGCTCTCCAGACGGTCCAGTTCACGATAAAGGAGCATGCGCTCACTGTCACCCGGCACATAAGTCTGAGGAAAATACATCTCCAGATCGCTCTCTATGCCACAATCGTCAACGAAATCATCACCCGTAAGCTGGGCACCTTCATCCATCTTCTCCTGATAAAGATCACAGAACTCCTCGTTCTTCAACTCTGTGACAGCCTGAGAGAGAATCTTCTGGTAGGTTTCATAACCCAGATCTTCCATAAAACCGCTCTGCTCAGAACCCAGCAGATTACCCGCACCGCGGATATCCAGGTCCTGCATGGCGAGATTGAAGCCGCTACCCAGTTCACTGAACGTCTCCAGAGCCTCCAGACGGCGACGCGCCTCAGGAGTAAGTGCACTCTTAGGTGGCGCCATCAGATAGCAGAAAGCCTTCTTGTTGCTTCTTCCTACGCGTCCACGCATCTGATGCAGGTCACTCAATCCGAAGTGATGAGCATCGCTCACGATAATCGTATTGGCATTGGAAATGTCGATACCGTTCTCTACAATAGTGGTAGAAAGCAGTACATCATAATCGTAATTGATAAAGCCCATGATGATTTTCTCCAAATCCTCAGGCTTCATCTGTCCGTGACCGATTGCTACCCTACAGTCTGGGATATGCTTCTCGATGAGCATCTTGAGCTCCGGAAGCTTGGATATTCTGTCGCATACGAAATAAACCTGTCCGTTTCGGCTCATCTCGAAATTGATGGCATCGCAGATAACTTCACTACTAAACGTTACCAGTTCGGTATGAATCGGATAACGGTTAGGTGGCGGAGTGCGCATGATACTCATATCCCGGGCGCCCATCAGAGAGAACTGGAGGGTTCGCGGAATCGGAGTGGCACTCATCGTGAGTGTATCGACATTTACCTTGAGCTGACGGAGTTTCTCTTTGGTAGACACACCGAACTTCTGCTCTTCATCGATGACGAGCAGTCCCAGGTCATGCCATTTCACGGTCTTTGATATCAGCTTATGCGTACCTATGAGGATATCAATCTTACCCTCTTTCAGGGCGTCAAGCACCTCTCTGGTTTCCTTCGCAGTACGGGCTCTACTGAGATAGTCTACCCTTACAGGCATGCCTTCCAGACGCTTTTTGAAAGTCTGATAGTGCTGGAAAGCCAGAACGGTAGTAGGCACCAGCACCGCAACCTGCTTGCTGTCGCACGCTGCCTTGAAGGCTGCACGGATGGCAACCTCAGTCTTGCCGAAGCCCACATCGCCACAAACCAGACGGTCCATCGGTCTGCCGCTCTCCATATCCTTCTTCACCTCCTGAGTAGCCTTATTCTGGTCTGGCGTATCTTCATACAGGAAGGAAGCCTCCAGCGTATGCTGCAGATAATTGTCGGCACTGAAGGCGAATCCCTTCTCCCGTCGGCGCTGGGCATAGAGTTTGATCAGGTCGCGCGCAATGTCCTTGATTCGCTTCTTAGCTTTGTCCTTGAGTTTATCCCAGGCACCTGTACCCAGTGTAGACAGGCGAGGCGGAGTACCGGTATCGCTGCGGCGATATTTGCTGATTTTATAAAGCGAGTGGATAGAAACATCCACCTTGTCATTGTTCGTATAGACGATGCGGATCATTTCCTGATAGCTGTTGCCCGTAGGAACCCTAACCAGACCGCCGAACTTGCCGATACCGAAGTCTACATGCACGATAAAATCTCCCACTTCCATCTCCTGCAGTTCCTTCATGGTGAGTGCCATCTTGCCGGCTCTCGCTTTATCTGAGCGCAGGTTATATTTATGAAAACGGTCAAAAATCTGATGATCGGTAAAGAAACAACACTTCTTGTCATGGTCAGTAAAGCCTTCATGAAGCGTCTTGTCTACCGGTGTAAAACGGATGGCGTAGTGCTTCAGCTCTTCGCTTTCAAAGATATCCTTCAGGCGCTGTTGCTGCTTCTGGCTATCTGCCAATATATATAAGGTGTAACCCTGGAGCAGGAAATCCTCCAGAGTCTGGCAAAGCAAATTGAAATTCTTATGGAAAAGAGGCTGTGGAGCGATATTGAAAGGTATCACAGCCGGACTCTCTGGCGGAGCGACCTTGCCGAACTCGATACGGAGATGAGCCGCTACTGCCTTCTTGAAATCGAGCGGAGAAACGAGGTTGAGCTCGGTCTTCATGTCATGTCTGATGCGCTCTGCCTCTACCTCAGTAGCTCCCTCCAGCTGCTCGGTAAGGCTCTGCGATGAGAAGCCTTCGGTATAGATCTGACCGATGCGGTCGCAAACGAAAGAAAGGTCTTTCGCAATGACTGGCGTACTTTCGGAGAGGAAATTGAGGAAACACTGCTTGTTGCTCTCGATATGGGCGAGTTCGGGCACGATTTCTATCTCTGTGCGCTTCGCCTGCGAGAGCTGGGTCTCAACATCAAAGGTACGGATGGTGTCAATCTCATCGCCGAAGAAGTCGATTCGGAACGGATATTCGCAGCTGTAGGAATAGACATCGAGGATGCTTCCACGCACGGCAAACTGGCCCGGTTCATAAACATAATCGGTTTCTTTGAGTTCGAAATCGCGCAGGGTATGAACTACATCGGTCTGAGCAATCTGCTGGCCTACAGCCAGTTTCATTATCCGTTCATCCAGATTCTGCTTAGCCACAACGAGTTCTGCCAGTGCATCGGGATAAGTGACTACCAGGAAATGTCCTCCCGAAGAGAGGCGCGCCAGCACCTCTGTACGTAGGATTTCGTTCGCAGCATCACGCTGCCCGTATTTCACGGCACGCCGATAGCTGGAAGGAAAGAAGAAGACCTTCTCCTGCCCCATCATCTGAGTGAGATCGTGATAAAAATAGCCTGCTTCATCGGCATCATCCAGTACGAAGAGTACCGAACGCCTCATCTTCCCCTGCAGAGAAGCAAAGAACATCGGAGCCGAAGAGCACAGCAAACCCTGGAGAAAAATGGAATGAACCGACTTCTTCCCCATCAAATCAAAGAGGGCATCCGCCTGTGGCGAACGCCCGTATGTTTTTTCTATCTTTTGGATTTCCATCCAAGTACTGATTAGTGATTACTGATTACTGAGTAGTGATTACAGAGTATTAATCCTTCTTCGGATATTTCTTGAACCAGCCATCCAGGCGCAGTCGCATCACGCCAAAGAAAGCCTCACCAAAGATGCCACCACTCATCTTGCTCACACCTTCACGACGGTTAACAAAGATGACAGGCACCTCCTTGATCTTGAAACCTATTCGATGAGCCGTATATTTCATCTCTATCTGGAAAGCATAGCCCTTGAAGCGGATAGCATCCAAATCTATGGTTTCCAACACCTTACGTCGGTAGCAGACGAATCCAGCTGTGGTATCATTCACCTTAAATCCGGTTACGATACGTACGTATTTAGAAGCGAAATAGCTCATCAATACGCGTCCGATAGGCCAGTTGACCACGTTAACACCCGAAATATATCTTGAGCCTACAGCCACATCATAGCCCTCATCGTGAGTTGCCGCATAGAGACGAGGCAAATCATTAGGATCATGACTGAAGTCGGCATCCATCTCGAAGATGAAGTCATAGCCCTGCTTCAATGACCATTTGAAGCCCATGATATAGGCTGTACCCAAACCGAGTTTACCCGAACGCTCCAGGATATGCAGACGACCGGCAAACTCATTAGCCATCAAGCCCTTAACAATGGCAGCAGTACCGTCAGGACTTCCGTCATCGATAACAAGGATATCAAACTGCTTTTCGAGACCGAAGACAGCACGGATGATTTTCTCGATGTTTTCCTTCTCATTATATGTAGGAATGATTACTATGCTATCACTCATAACTTCTTCTAATTTTAATGATTCTGATTCTATATAATGTAATACAGATGCAAAATTACAACTTATTTTTGAAATAACAAGCAAAAACCCGAAATTATTGGTCCGGATTCTCTACAAAACCCTGATATTTCTTGTCAAGTCCGTTCATGATCGCCTCATAGCTCTTGTTCATCTGGTTCTTGATATTGTCAGCTCCCTTGCCTATCGGCTCGATAGGCTTATGAATGGTGAGCTTCAGAGGATGCCAGAAAGCCCAATAGATGTCCTTCATGCGAGGCTTCACATCAAAACTGCCATTAATGGTAAGCGGACATACCGGCAACTGCAGTTCATCGGCAAGCATGAAAGCACCGCGGCGAAACACGCCCATGTGCCCCGTAAACGAACGGGCACCCTCTGGGAATACCACCAGCGACATGCCCTCTTTAAGCACCTCGCGAGCACGGTCATAAGAAGCGCGGATCTTCGAAGGTCCGCTCTTGTCTACAAAGATGTGGTGCGCATACTCACAGGCGATACCGATGAGAGGCACTTTGCGCAAGCCCTTCTTCATCATCCACTTGAAGTTTCTGCCCAGAAAACCGTATATCAGGAAGATATCGAAAGCGCCCTGATGATTGGCCACGAAAACATAACTCTGGTTCTTCTTGAGATGCTCACGTCCCTCTACTTTTACAGGCAGAAGGAGGATGCGGACCCAAAGCCAAGACCAATACTTGCCGGGATAATAGCCCCAGAAATGGCCATTGCCCAGCATACATCCCAAAACAGTAGTTAAACTGGTTAAAACGCTAGCCAACAAGAGGATAGGCAAGCATATAACAAGTTGATACAGACGATATAAGTACTTCATTTTTTATTAAGAATGAATAATTTAACACTCAACATTTAACATTTAACATTCAACACTCCTCATTTTCTTTTGAGTGTGATGACCACGATTTCTGCCGTAGCTCCTATGCGGATTGGAACGGTACCGCCCAGCCCCGATGTGGTATAGAGCTGGCAACCCTCCTCCTCGAAGAGGCCGTAATCATAAGGAGTAAACATCGACGGACGCAAGCCCAGGATACTGATCTGCCCCGCATGCGTATGACCGCTCAGCGTAAGCTGCGGTGCTACGACCAGCGAATCCTTCCTGTCAGGTCCTATCACATCGCCATCCTCATCCTTCTCCTTATTGATAGTAGAAGGCCAGGTCTCGCGCCATTGCTTCGGAATATGCTGCAGCATCAGCACGAAAGAGCCCGGTCTGATGCCATACAGCGCCTTCCTTACGTTGGTCCGCTTTGGCTTGTCATAGTTCTCTGTACCAGCCACATAGATGCTGTCAGCGCCTCTATGCACCGCCACATGTTCATTCATCAGCAGGCGCCATCCGCAACTCCGCTGGAAGTCCTGCATCCGCTTCTCTAATGCAGCTATCTCCTGCTCATCATCTACATCCATATAATAGGTGTAATCGTGATTGCCCAGCACACTCATCACGCCGTCTCTGGCTTTCAGACTGCTGAGCAGCGCCTGATACTCAGGCAGTTCATCGGGTGTAACATTCTGTAAATCACCCGTAAAGCAAATCAGATCAGGCTTCTCGGCATTGATACTGTCGATATCGCGCTGAGGCAGATGACCACGCCAGCCATAGTATGACCCGAGATGGATATCGCTGAACTGAACGATGCGATAGCCCTCGAAAGACTTCGGCAGATTGGGCACATAGATGGTGATTCGCTTGACCTGCATCTCAGGAAATCCCTCGGTAAATCCGTAGATAAAGCAGAAGAACGCCAACGCTCCCACTACCAGACCGAGGAGCTTGCCCCAGTTGCGATGGCCGTGGAGAAGCCTCATGCAGCACCAGCCGAAGCCACTGAACAGACTGAAGACGAACTGCGGAACCGCACAGACTGCCATCACCACAAACCAGATGTCGATGAGCACCGGATTTCGGGGCAGGAAGTTGGGCTGTATCGTGATATACGCGCTGTAGGCGATAACCACCAGAGCCGGCAACCAGAAGAGCACCCGCTGCCAGAGACTCTTCAGCCGTAACTTGCCATACCTTTTATATATCCACAGATACGGCAACAGGGTGAATACCACTACGGGTATCAATATTCTTGCTATCATTTCTTGATCAAACTTGATTGAAGATACGTTTTCATTGCCTGCACGGGCACTCCTCGGCGCTGTGCATAGTCGCGAAGCTGGTCGTCTCCTATCCGTCCCAGTTCGAAATACCGCGACTTGGGATGCGCAAACATCAGTCCCGAAACACTGGCATGAGGCGTCATCATTCCGCTTGTGGTGAGCCGGATGCCCACCTGACTCATATCGATGAGCTGGTCGATGATGAAGTTGGCACTGGTATCGGGCAGCGAAGGATATCCTATAGCCGGACGGATGCCCTGATAGCGCTCCAGATGCTGGTCTTCGATGCTCAGCTGCTCGTCGGGAGCATAGCCCCAGATGCTGCGTCTCACCTCTTCGTGCAACTTCTCTGCCGTGGCTTCAGCCAACCGGTCGCAGAGTGTCTGTGCCATCATATTGAGGTAGTCGTCCGAGCGATATTTCTTCTCCAGACCGCCATCTACCGTCGTGCAGAAGATACCCAGCCGGTCTGTTATTCCACTGCCCAGAGGACGGATGAAATCAGCCAGACAGAGATTAGGTTCTCCCTGAGCCGCCGGATGCTGCTGTCGGAGCATCGGGAAGCGGACTTTCTGCCCTTCCAGCCAGATATCATCCCCCTCGCTGTTCGCCTCGAAGAGTCCGAAGACGGCATAGGTACGATATTCGCCTTCCCATGAATGGAGCATATCGAGCGCCTCTGCCTTCAGTTTTTCCTTTTCCTCACGAGGTTTGCCGCTCAATCCCCAGGCATGATAGAAATATAGCCAGTTGATATATGGCTCAATTTCGCTTATATTGTATACTATTCTTCGCATCCGATACGATATTTTATTTTACAATCCCCGTAAGATTTCCCTTTCAGGAATTGTTTCTGAACTCCAGTTCTTCTCCTCTGCAAGCAGCATCAAACACGCCTTTATTATAGATAAGATGACCGTTACAGAAAGTCTGTTCCACTTTCCATGCAAACTCGTCACCCTCTACAGGGCTCCATTTACACTTGCTCTGAATCACCTCTTCGGTCACCTTCCAAGGCTCTCCCTTGCGCACCACAACGACATCTGCCTTATAACCCGGACGCAGGAAGCCGCGCTGACTGATATGGAACAGACGGGCTGGATTATGGCACATCAGTTCAACCAGACGCTCGATACTGATTACCTTTTCGTCAACAAGTTTCAGCATGCTTACCAATGAGAACTGTACCATTGGCATACCTGATGCAGCCTTGGCACAACCGCCCTGTTTATCCTTCAACTGATGAGGAGCGTGATCGGTTCCTACTACAGTTATCTTGCCATTACTCAGTGCCTTACGCAAAGCTTCGCGGTCAGCAGCGGTCTTTACTGCAGGGTTGCATTTGATGCGTGCGCCCTTCACAGCGTAATCTTTATCCGAGAACATGAGATGAGCCACAACAGCCTCGCCTGTAATATTTTCATCCTTACCAAAGAACTCCAATTCCTTAGCCGTAGTAACGTGAGCGATATGGAGATGCGCCCCGCTTTCCTTAGCCAGTTGCACCGCCAGACGGCTGCTTTCATAGCAAGCCTCCTCGCTGCGTATTTCTGGATGATGTTCTACGGCAGGGTCCTCACCCCATTTCTGCTTAGCCAGCTGCATGTTGCGGTTGATGATTTCGGTATCCTCACAGTGGGTCATCACCGGCAAATCCAGCTCTTTCGCCTTCTTGAAGATAGCCTGCAGTGCCTCATATTTATCCACCAGCATATTACCCGTACTGGAGCCCATAAAGAGCTTGATTCCCGGAACACGATGCGTATCGAGCTGTTCAAAATCATTTACATTATCATTGGTAGCACCAAAGAAGAAACTGTAGTTCACATGACTCTTCTCAGCGCCCAGCTGCCGCTTTGCCTGCCAGGCCTCCAGAGTGGTAGTCTGAGGCACCGTATTAGGCATCTCAAAATAACTGGTCACACCACCAAAGGCAGCTGCACGGCTTTCGCTCTCGATGTCAGCCTTCTGCGTAAGTCCCGGCTCACGGAAGTGAACATGATCATCAATCACACCCGGCAAAACAAAACACCCCGAGGCATCGATGACTTCATCGTAATTGCCACGGGGTGCCTCGCCTTCATATATCTCCTTGATAAATTCACCATCCAACAAGAGGTCGCCCACAAAAGAGCGACCCTCATTTATAATGGTTCCATTCTTGATTAATTTCATATTACTAAACTTATAAAATGAAGAGTTTTACAAGATGTTAATGCCCAAGACCTTGAAAGAGCCCTGTTTCTACTCCTGACCTTCCTGTTTTTCAGGAATCGTAGGCGCAGCCAGTTCGTTGGCTGTAGGTGCCGGAGCCGCATCAGGATTTACCTGTGGAGCCGCTTCCATCTCTGGCTGCATGCCGCCCTGCGCATCTCGGGTACCGTTCATAATCTCCTGATTTTCTTGAGCTTTCTTATAATAGTCCTTTACATAAGGATCGTTCTTGAAATAGTCGGTAGCCTTGCTCATGATATCCTCAATCCAAGGAGAGAGCATCGGATACTGGTTGCCCATCGTAACGAGGAAGAAGACGCCCGGTCCCAGCACATTGTTGAAGTTGTCGGTAACAAACGAAGTGATGAGCTTGTCTTCCTGCTCAGAGAGGCGGATGGATTCCTCGTTCAGATGCTTGTTGACAGCCACCATATCGCTACCGTTCATGATAGCCTGGTCGTGCTTGTGTACCAGTTCGCGCAACTGATTCTGAATCTGCTGGTATTTCTTAAAGAATCCGAAGAGTTTATCGTTCATAGGAGTACCGCTTACCACCTGCTGTGTATCATCGAGCTTCACCGTAATGCTTCCACTCTCCAGCACCAGCGGCAGCACAGGGTCATCATCCATGAAGATATTCGCCATCTTCATAGAGTCGACAGAACCCTGAAAATGGAACTGTCCGTGCACTACATCGCAAGAATCCACGTTCTTGAAATCGTTGTTTTCCAGTATCTTAAGGTACAGCATGCGTCCGTCCAGAGTACTTACGTTAGAAGTACCCGAGATATCGTAACTGTTGGCACAAGATGCAAGTGCCATCAAGGCAATGAATGCGTAAAATATTCTATTCATAAGCTATCTATATCACTTTCGGTGAACAAAAGTACAATCTTAATTTGAACTGACGAAATAAATTGCAGCAATTTAATTCATTCTTACAAGATTTATGTTTTGTTTGCACTCCTGTTGGCCACCGAAAGCTTTTTTCTCGTCCTTTCTATATTACTGATTGTTTTCCTTCTTCAGTTCATGAGAGATGCGATGCGTGGTATACAGTTCCAGCAGGGCTGCGATGAGGAGAAAGACTACCCACTTATTATAGAAATAGGTGATATAGGTCTCATAATTCTCAAACCAGCGGCGCAGGAAAGCATACACCGTATCTACCATCGAGATGCCTGAGAGCACGAAGAAGATGTCTGCTACATACTGCATTCTCTTCAGGCGATGGATGACCAGCGAAGGTCCCTCATAGAACTGCATCGCCTGCATTACACTGAAGAGTATGGTGCCCAGCAGGAACCCCCAGCTCGTTACCTGCACCAGCTGCGGATGTGAAAAACCAAATGCGAAGCAAGCCGCACCGACAACCATCAGCACGCCGCCCAGCAAGAAAATAGCACTTTCCAGTTTACTCAATTGTTTCATTTTCGTCTTGTTCGTTAGTTTTTTCCGGAATATCCGAACTCAATACAAAGATGTCTTCATCATCAGCCTTCATGAAATAACGCTGGCGGGCTATCTTCTCAAATGCCCGCGCACCATGCTGCATATCACGCAGGGTATGCTTGTCGCTTTCATACTGCTCACGATATTTTTCTATCTCCGAACGGAGCGTAGCTATCTCTATCTGGTACTTAATGTGCTGTCTTACACTGTTGTCGTCAACTACACCAACTACCAGAACACCCGCTACAATCACTATAAGATACTTATAATGAGCGAGATAATTCCATATAATACCAAGTTTTTTACTCATTTCTTCCGAATTTGTTTGCAAAGATAATATTTTTTTGTTATCTTTGCATCATCAATTAAGAAAAAATAATGGAAGAGTATATAGTTTCTGCAAGAAAGTACCGTCCGATGACCTTCGATTCGGTTGTCGGACAGAGTGCATTGACCACCACTTTGAAGAATGCAGTGAAGAGCGGCAAGCTGGCGCACGCCTACCTTTTCTGCGGTCCGAGAGGTGTGGGCAAAACCACTTGTGCCCGCATTTTTGCGAAGGCAATCAACTGCGAGCACCCTCGCGAAGACGGCGAGGCATGCAACGAATGTGAGAGCTGCCGTGCCTTCAATGAGCAGCGTTCCTACAACATCTTCGAGCTGGATGCCGCCAGCAACAACGGTGTTGACCAGATTAAGGTTCTGATGGAACAGACCCGCATCCCGCCTCAGGTGGGCAAGTATAAGGTGTTTATCATCGATGAGGTCCACATGCTCTCTACAGCCGCCTTCAACGCCTTTCTCAAGACGCTGGAAGAGCCACCTCAGCATGTCATCTTCATCCTCGCCACTACCGAGAAGCATAAGATTCTGCCTACCATCCTGAGCCGATGCCAGATTTACGACTTCGAGCGAATGACGGTAGCCAATACCATCAACCACCTGAAGATGGTGGCTGAGAAGGAAGGCATACAATATGAAGAGCAGGCGCTCGCCGTGATAGCCGAAAAGGCTGACGGAGGTATGCGAGATGCCCTCTCTATCTTCGACCAGGCTGCCAGCTTCTGCATGGGCAACATCACTTACCAGAAGGTGATCGAGGACCTGAACGTACTCGACAGCGACAACTATTTCCATCTGGTAGACCTGGCTCTGGAGAATAAGGTGGCCGAGATGATGGTAACACTCGACGGCATTCTGAGCCGCGGTTTCGATGGCGGCAACATGATTCAGGGTCTTGCCCAGCATGTGCGCAATGTGATGATGGCGAAGGACCCTCAGACCCTGCCTCTGCTCGAAACCAGCGACGACCAGAAAGCCAAGTTCCAGGCTCAGGCCCAGAAGGCGCCTACACCTTTCTTATATAAGGCGCTGGAACTGATGAACCAGTGCGATATCCATTACCGCGCCAGCAGCAACAAGCGATTACTGGTAGAGCTCACCCTGATACAGATAGGCCAGATTACGCAGCCCGAGGATCAGGATGTGCCTAGTGCGGGGCGTACGCCCAATAGATTAAAATCCCTGTTTCAGAAACTCCTGGCTCAGTCTAAGCTTGCCTCTCAGGGTGCAGGTTCTGAGCCTTCTGGCAGCAGCGAAAACCGGTCATCACAGCCGGGAGCGTCTGCTGCTACAGCTACTGCTGTGCCTTCTTCAGGGGCACCGGCAGCCGCTTCTGCAGCTTCCAATGCTGCATCTTATTCAGCAACTGCCACCGCAGCCGTATCTGCCTCTTCAGACGGTTCTGCCTCTACTGGAGCCGTTGATGCTGCATCGCCTCATAAGCCACGACTCAAGAATATCAAGCTGGGCGGCATCGGCATGACCTTTTCTAACCTGAAGAAGAGGGAGGAGAACCAGCGCCGCCTGCACAGTCCGTATGATGATGCCAATGAGGAAAAAGCGACCATCACGGGCGACCAGAACGAGTTCACCCAGGAGCAGGTGGAAGCAACATGGTTCAGTATGTGCATGAGAATGCAGAACAAGCTGGATTTCATAGGCTTAGCCAACCGCATGAAGAGTATTGTACCGAAGATAACCAACTATCCGCAGATAGAGGTTATCATCAACAACCAGCTCTTGCTAGACGACGTTTTGAACATCAAGAACCGCATTCTCAAGACTTTCGTCTTAGGTCTTCACAACAGCGAACTGAGCATCACCTACCGCCTTGCCGACCAGGAAGAGGTGGGCAAGGTTCTGACCAAGAATGAAGTTCTGGAACTTCTTATGGAGAAGAACCCGGCGATGAAAAAACTCACAAAGGACCTGGATCTGGTCATGACATAGAAGATACTCCACACGATACGAAATTCTCCACTCCATGTAGGACAACCTATACGGAGTGGAGAAA
>ERZ1035051.320-NODE-320-length-18771-cov-18.703035_pt1 | contig 18771 bp, 32 predicted proteins | sample MGYA00520586_ERZ1035051 | MGnify/ENA primary metagenome ERZ1035051 (study PRJEB33766, sample SAMN09781692) | gut metagenome | biome: gut microbiome | host: Homo sapiens | place: Madagascar | study: EMG produced TPA metagenomics assembly of the PRJNA485056 data...
GTGATGATGGCAGAACCATCGAGCAAGCTGGTCTCCTCCTTCAGGAGATATTTTGTAATTGCCCACTCAAAGAAGACGCAGGCTGCCACAGAGGTGAGCAGTACGACTGCTGAACCCAAGCCAAAGAAATAGAAAGATGCGAGGATGGCAGGCACGAGAGCGATGATCACTCCGTACATGTTCTTCTCCACGCTCTCATTTCCATGGGCATGTGGCGATAATGAAACGATTAATTTTCCCATTTTATCTTTTAAATTCTTTCTTAAATGAAATTCATTCTTGTCGTGAACGCTTACTTCTTGGCGTTGCGAGCTCTGATAATGCCCATCACCGCAGCCTTACCATTGATGATGTTATCGAGGATAGGACGATGTGAAGGACAGGTGAACTGACATGAACCGCAGGCGATGCAGGATGTTACCTCTTCTGCCTCCAGGCGCTCATAATCCTTCACTACGCTCAGGGTAGCAAGCAAGTATGGCTCCAAGCCCATTGGACAGGCATCCACACACTTGGCACAGCGGATACATGGCTGAGCCTTCTTGCGGTGAGCATCGGCATCGGTCAGTACGGTGATGGAGTTGGTACCCTTGGTTACAGGAACATCGAGACTGATCACAGCCTTACCCATCATCGGACCACCAGCCAATACCTTGTTGTCACCCTCTGGCAAACCGCCACAGTTCTCAATCATCTGAGAGAATGGGGTTCCCATACGCACGAGGAAGTTGCCAGGATTCTTCACCTGCTTACCGGTAACGGTGGTATAGCGCTCGAAGAGTGGCTTATTCTTCATAACTGCCTGATAAACAGCGAAGGCAGTACCTACATTCTGAACTATTGCTCCAACGTTGACCGGGATAGCCGGAGGAGCAGGAACCTGACGGCGAATAACAGCATCCACCAACTGCTTCTCACCACCCTGAGGATACTTCTTAGCCAGAGGAACAATCTCGATACGGGAATCATTGGCTGTCTTTTCCTCGAAGAGTTTGATGGCAGCAGGCTTGTTGTCCTCGATACCGATGTAGCCCTTCTCCACCTTAGCCGCCTTCATCAGAAGGTTCAAGCCAACGAGAATCTCATCGGCATGCTCCATCATCAGGCGATAATCGGCTGTGATATAAGGCTCACACTCAACACCATTGATGATGACACACTCAGCCTTGGCTCCTGGAGGAGGACAAAGCTTGATGAAAGTTGGGAAACCGGCACCACCCATACCTGTGACACCAGCCGCCTTGATACGGTTGACAATCTCTTCTGGAGTCAGCTCTGCATGAGCCTCCAGAGTCTCAAGCTTATCAGAGCGGTCGATGCTTTCCTCCCACTCGTCGCCCTCAACAATAATAATAATGCAAGGCTTGCGATAACCGGTAGCATCAATAGATGTATCTACCTTGAACACGGTTCCAGAAACGGAACTGTAAATAGGAGCACTCACAAAGCCACCAGCCTCAGCGATGAGTGTACCCACCTTTACCTTGTCGCCCTTGGCAACCACAGGCTTGGCAGGAGCACCGATGTGCTGACCAAGTGGAAAAATAGCCTGCTTAGGGAGAGGAGCTACCTGAGTAGCCATCTCGGCAGTAATCTTATTCTCTTCTGGGTGAACTCCACCAATTCTAAAAGTTCTCAAATTCATGATTATTCCTCCTTTTTCTTAACTGGGAAATTTACTTTTACGAGAGCACCGGTTGGGCATTCGTCAACACACTTGGTACACATGCGGCACTTGTTGAAGTCAACATAAGCCACATTGTTCTCAATGGTAATGGCATCAAACTTGCAGACTTTCTGACACTTACCGCATCCTATGCAAGCAACGCTACAAGCCTTCTTAGCCACAGCACCCTTGTCGTGGTTCACGCACTGCACGTAAACACGGCGACCCTTAGGACCCTTCTTTCGAAGCTCGATGATGTGACGTGGACAAGCCTTGGCACAAGCACCACAACCCGCACACTTCTCCTCATCAACCTCAGGAAGGCCCGTCTCAGGATTGATAGAGATGGCACCAAACTGGCAGGCAGCCACGCAATCACCACAACCCAGACAGCCGAATCCACAACCGGTTTCACCGGCACCACAGGAGTTCATGGCAGCACAAGTGTGCAAACCATCATACTCGGCAATGCGAGGACGATGCTCGCAAGAGCCATTACAACGAACCACTGCCACCTTAGCCTCTGTGTTAGCCACTGCCAATCCCAGGAGATCAGCCACCTTGCCCATCACGTCGGCACCACCCACAGGACACATCAGTCCGTCAATGCTACCGGCATCAGCACCCTTAACCAGCGCAGCAGCCATACCGGAACATCCGGCAAAACCGCAACCACCGCAGTTGGCACCAGGAAGGAGTTCACCCACCTGTCCCAATCGAGGGTCTTCTTCAACGGCAAACTTCTTGGATACCCCGAAAAGTACCAGCGCTGCTACCAGCGCAATGGCACCGAGTACCAAGACAGCACTCAAAATTAAATCCATAATAGTTTGTATTTGTTTTGTTAATATTTCTAGTTGTTTTGCAATCAGTCAACATATTTGTATTCAAACCTGAAAAACTGGGAAATCATTCCTAGCTGCAGGGTTCAAGACTAAAGCTTAATTTATTTCGTAGTTTGTTTCTCAAGAGATAAAGCCCTATATAATAAGGTATCAATATACCTAAGGCAGACACAGCGGCATATCCCTCTGATTGCGTGATCTTCAGTACGGCAACCAAAGCCACAACCATCAGGAGCAGAGGCAGCAAATAGCCATACAAGCTGGCGCGGAAGCCAACAGCCGTATCTGCCACCACAACAACAGAGTCACCCAGCTGATACTTGACAGCATCAGCAACCTGCACCTCGATAATCTTTTCTTTCGTTTCAGAAGCATTGCAATGCGCAGCCACCTTACAGGCACTGCACGCAGATGACTGAAAGATGCGCACGCGCACACAGCCCTCTTCTACTCCATCCACAACTCCATTATGCTTTATTTTATTACTCATTTCCAAATCTTGTTCATAAGGTTAGCCTTTCCTCTTCTACACAAGAGCACCTATTTTAAGGTGGCTTATTGCAAAGTAGAGTTAGCAATTCTAATTTGTTTGCAAAGATAATATATTATTTATAAATGACAAACAAAATCACCAGATTATTTAATCAAAAGAAACGTAAACGTTTTCTATGTTACATTTTAGGCTATAAAAACAAAGAAAAACGCAGAAATAAACGGATAAAAATAGGTTTTTTATAATTTTCTCGCCATCTTCTTTGTTTATATCATTTTTTTGTGTACCTTTGCAAAAAACAAGAAAGCCAACAACACCTAGCGTGTCGAGGCACGAAAACACTAAGATTATGGAAATAACAGAGCAGATGACAATTCAGCAAGTTGAGCGCTTTATCAAAAAGATAGCTCAAAAGTTTCCAGCACAACCTTCAAATGAAGAAAACGCCGTGCTGACCGACATCCATGTAAGAGTTTCCCAAGACAGTGGTGAACTCCTTGCCTTTGACGATGACGACACAGAGATTACTCGCTGCGTAGTTGAGCAATGGATTGACAACAAGGATGAGAACTTCTATGATGAGGTGGCAAAGATTTTGCGAGACACCTTGCGCAAGAATTCTGAGATCGTTGATAATCTCGGAATCCTTAAGCCATATAGCTTCGTGCTGGAAGATGACGACAAGGAAAACCTCGGCGAACTCTATCTTGCCGACGATGATACCATCATTCTGGGTGGTGACCTGATGGAAAACCTGGATCACGACCTTGATGAATTTCTTGACGACTTGTTAAAAGAATAAACTATAAAAGTGCCAGTCAGCCCACTAGTGGGTCCCACCATGCCCGTCGCATGGGCACCCACAGCCCACCAAGCGGGCATCCACAGAACAAGCGCCGGGCAACAAGTGCCCATAGAACGGGCAATGAGTGCCCAAATGCTGGGACTATTTTTGGGCAACGCTGATAAGAGTTTACTGTTTACAATTTATAGTTGACAGTGTACTGTTTTCGATGCGCAGTAGATGAAGCAATCCTTTTAGTCGATATTTACAACAGAGAATGAGACTATGAGACTTTTTCTTCAAAAAAAACTTTTTCACGTAAGCGCATACTAACAAGAGCAAAGCCCATCCTCCCGGATGGGCTTTAGCATTTAATACAAAAACATTATGTAGCTCTTTTATATGTAACTATATGTTTAGTAAATGTATAGTTTAATACCTGATTATCAATTCATTACATTTACTCAAAATAACATATCATACACATATATTATACACACAATATACATATATTTACATAAACTTTGGTGCTAATTTGGTGCTAAATAATTTGGTACTTTCGTTTTTTCTTCTTATCTTTGCACCATCAACAATAAACATTGAGCTTATGAAACAGAAAATCGTGCAAATCAGGGAAAGAAAGATGCCCAGCGGTAAGACAAGCCTATATCTTGCCTACACCATCAACGGCAAGAGACAATACGAGTACCCGAAGCTTTATCTATTGCCTGAAAATGGCAGGGGTAAGACTGCAGCCATAGCCGCCAACAAGGAGACCAGAAGAATCATTGAAGCTATGCAAGCCAAGAAGATTGTGGAACTCACCCAGAACAGAAGCGGCATCATCGTGAAGAAGGAGCCAAGCAAGATACTCTTCTCGCAATACATCAAGAATTTCCGGAACTACAAAGCCAAGACCACCAGAGGCGAGGAGTACATCAAGACCATCAGCAATGTGGAGAGACATATCTATGAGTATGCCGGAGAGAAAGTGACAATGGCAGCTATAGACAAGAAGTTTTGTGAAGGCTTCATCTCCTATCTCAGAACCGCCAAGGGCAAATTCACTGAGCAGCCATTAAGCGGTATGACTCAGAAGGTGTACTTTGCCATGTTCAACACTATGCTAAAGAAGGCTGTACGTGACGAGATTATCCCAAGAAATCCAATCGACCTCATTGATACTGGAACCAAGATCAAGGCTCCAGAAAGCGAAAGGGTATATCTTGATATATCTGAGTTGAAGAAGATGGCTGCATCTGAGCCGAAGGACAAATCAACCAAGCAAGCCTTTATGTTCTCCTGCTTTACTGGTCTCCGAATCTCGGACATCCGCCAGCTTAAATGGGAGGATATTGAAGAGTACACCGATGAGGATGGAAACTCCAGATACAGAATGATCAAGAGAATGCAGAAGACTCAGCGAATCATCACATATTCAATATCAAAGGAAGCGGTCAGTTGGTTGCCGGAACGAGCAGGAGAACTGGTATTCGACAAGCTGGTATGTGCCCCGAACCTGAATGCACAAATCAAGAAGTGGGCTGAATCGTGTGGAATCACCAAGAACGTTTCCTTCCATACCGCCCGACATACCTTCGCCACGATGATGCTCACTCTTGGGGCAGACATATACACCACCAGCAAGCTGCTTGGGCACTCTCGCATATCCACAACAGAGATATATGCCAAGATCATAGACAAGAAGAAGGATGAAGCCGTAGGACTCATTGATAAGTTCTTCGATAAGGACTAGACCCGCTCCGTACCTTCTCCGTACCCTCTCCGTATCAACTCTTAGTCTCCGCAAGGTTTGCAACGTTTGCTGCAAACTTTGCGGAGATTATAGTTAAACTATGTAATTTCCTTCTGATTCTCAGGAGAAAACCGTAACTTTGCCTCATAAACATTAAAACTCAATGGCTTATGGATAAAGACAGAGAATTAGAATATTACAAAAACGGCTTTTACTTCTATCTTGTTTGGATAGGTGTAGAGTCATTCTTCTTAGGAACGTTACTAGCTGACAAACTTATAAACTAATCCTACAAGTATCGTGATTACTGCTGTAATTACAGCTTTAATCGCATAATCTATGTATGGGTGCTTAGTATTAAATGAAGACTCCTTCTTTAGAGCCTTCACTTTCTCCTCATGCTCTTTCTTTAACTCGCTGCCATTCCAAAGGATTGGTATCTGTCTCCTGCCATCCTTAGTTGGGCTATATACCACCCTAGATTCTTTATTACCATAGGCATACCCTCGGTTAAGGTATGCGCTCTTCACTAGCAATTCTGCAACACTCTCTTTCCAAGCATCATCAGGAGATACGTGATCATAAATGATGCTCCATATCTCCTGCTCATACTCCGACTTGTCTCTTATGTTGTCCAGCAGCACATACAGCTTCTGTTCGTTAGTTACCTCTGTCATTTTACTTTTCTAGTTGGGAAAATATTTTTTCCTAGTTGGGGAAATTAATTTTCACCATTATAGTTCTTAACTATTTCATCAGCTTCATACTCAGACTTCGATAAAGGAATCTTTTCGCATCTACCCAAGATACTCTGTTTCTTTCGTGCCAACTCCTCATCATAGTGTCTTTTCTGCTCAGCCTTCATTTTGCGATATTCATCAACACGTTTCAGAAAATGTGCTGCTGGTTCATATTGACCACGGATAGGCATTCCACCTTCTTTGGTCTTGTACCACTCTCGCTTTATGAAATCCTCTTTAAGCATTATCTTGCATCCATCTACCTCAATACAGATAGAAGGCTTGCGTTCAAGAGCACTCTTTCTTATCCTATCAATAAATTCCTTGTCACGCTTTGCGCTTTCCTCCTTAGAACTATGAAGGATAGACCATACTATAACAGCCGACAAAGACAGAAACACAATGATACCAACAAACACTTCCATTACATTACCCCCATTCTTTTATGAACCAACACTAAGTCATTTCCTTTCATTGCCACCAATATCCAGTTCAGTATTGTACCAAAGATACATCCTAATATCCAATGACCATCATGCTGCCAAAAAGTATGCCACAAATAGAATGTTCCAAATGCAAATCCAAGCATATATAGGAAAAAGGCACTATAAACATCAACCTGTCTCAATCTGATGAAATAATAAGGGAAGAACGTTATCGACTTATCAAACAAGTTCGATACAACCATAAATGGCAATGTTCCTATCATTAACAATACGATATAAATAATATCAATGGTAATAGCCCACTTCACTGACAAGAGGACTATCGCATCACATATCACAAGAACGAACAACGTATATAAATTTGTTATAATCAGTTTCATACCCAATACATTTTAATCATTATCATTAAATTCATCTTCTTCACCACCAAACTCTATAGGTTCGCAATTAAATTGTTGAAAAACATAGTTAACTACATTCTTTGTGTCTTCTAGAGAAACCCACCAAATTCTTCCTATAAATCCCAATATTAATAGGAACTTGAAGAGTTGCATCCATTCTCCAGAAAAGAATTTATTAAACCCTTCTCCGTTCAACAAAGCATCGCTTACACCAATCATCCACCAAGATGTAATCAAACCTGCAAGCAATATAACTATCAAATGAAATGTTTCCATACCTACCACATTTTAATTATCCTACATTTGCTTTTCTCATACCACCGCCCAAGATAGATAGTAGCTGGTCGTAGCGTTTCTCCAACTCCTCATATTTAGCTTGCCAAACAGAATCAGATACGGCATCATTATAATGTGGAGTCTCTGCTGCATAATCAAGCTTAGTCTTTTCCGCTATAGTTTCAGCGGTTTTGCATAACATAATTGTACCTTCTCCACGCATCAGCCATTCAGCAGAAACATCTGGATAAGCATTCAGGAAGTTCTCTACTAAGGTAGAAGACAATGTTTGCTCACCCTTAACTTGTCTCAGAACAGTGGATTGATTCATATTCAGAGTCTTAGCCAAACCATTTAATGAAATCTGATTATCATCAAGATATTGCTTAATTCTTTGATACACAGTCGTTTCCATAATTTCACATTTTTAAACCATACTTAAACTATGCAAATCAGGATAACTTTTTCCCAAAATCATTTGGTCGTTTATGCGGATTTGCTTATCTTTGCACTCGAAAACAATGCAGAAACGATTTCAAAACGTTCTTTATCTATTTTCGGTGGCAAAAATAAACAAAAGAAATGAAATATGCAAGTAAAAATGCAAAAAATCATCTCGGTTTCTATAAAAAATCGAGAAGAACTGAAAAAGAAGTATCAGTGCTCGCTAACAACTTTGTATAATGCGTTAGCGTATAAGACAATGAATAGGCGAGCTGATGCAATCCGGCAGGATGCTCTAGACAACTTCGGAGGTGTCGAAAGCGAGAAGCCAGTGTTGAACTAATTTAAAGAAGGAGGTGAATATGATTAAGAGATTATTCAGAACATGGCTGAGGTATAGGTTGTATAAAAGTATTGGCGAGCCTACCAACTACAAACAGATATTTGAATGGATATATGACTCGCCAATATGGGAATGGAATCTTAGAATTTTCTGCATCCGTTCATCCAAAGAAACAAAATCAGGGTGGGTAAATGAAAATTGCTACGGAACCATAGAAGAAATATATTCTATAGAAGATGCAGAGACATTATTAAGATTCTTCCACAAGTAGAAATACAGTAACTTGGTTCAATGGTGTACCACCATTAGTAACGATAGTGCTATTACAAGAAGAGATGCTTACAACTCTCCATCCATTAGCATTTAGTTTATCAATACGAGAATTAATCTTTTCGTTCAACTCATCCAAGTTATTTGTCTGGCAGGTGAACATAATTACATTTTGCTGTTTCATACGAAATTGAATTAAATTAAAATAAAAATTTGTCACCTGCAAAGGTACAAAATAAAAACTACAATCGGGCAACGGTAGATTTAATAATGTATAAAATGAAAATTTGTCACTTTCTGTTTCATACACTACCGCCCGATTTTAAAAATGGAGGATTCCTATGAATGAACTTTCAACAATGATTGTAGATGATGAGCGAATGACATCGCTACAGATTGCAGAGATTACTGGCAAGGCTCACAAAGATGTAATGAGAGCTATCCGAAATATGGAGCCAGCTTGGGAAAGTGTATGTGGGCGCAAATTTGCGCTGACATCAAGAGAAGTCAATCAGCCGAATGGTGGTATAAGAGAAACTTCTTGTTTTTCTCTCAACAAAGAAGAGTGTCTCTACATCGCCACTAAGTTCAACGATGAGGCGAGAGCCAAGTTGATCAAGCGGTGGAAGGAACTGGAGAAGCAACATCAGAAAACATCCGTTCCTCAGAACTATCTCGAAGCTTTGAAGTCTCTGGTCAAGGCAGAGGAAAAGAAGCAGCAGCTCGCTCTGGAGAACAAGCAGAAGGATGAGACAATCATCACTATCAGCAAGGCGAACGTGGAGCTGGGCAACAAGATTACAGAAATGCTGCCAAAGGTCAGCTACTACGACAGAATCCTGCAGAGCAACGCAACTATGACCATCACCAAGATAGCGCAAGACTACGGTATGAGTGCTATCGCTATGAACAAGGAGTTGGAATCTATGAGAATCCAGCACAAGGAGAGAGGTCAGTGGATATTGTACGCTCAGTTCCTGAAAGGTGGCTATGTTCACAGCAGAGCGGTGGACATCATCCGTAGGGATGGTAGGCACGATGTGAAGTACAACACGGAGTGGACAACGAAGGGAAGACTCTTCCTTTATGAAGCACTCAAAGGAAAGGGCATTCTCCCCTTGATAGAGCAGGAGAACACTCCCAGAGATAAGGGCACTGGTGGAAGAGAGCCTTCCAAGACTGGTGCCAGTCAGCAAACCATTAACTTCGAGTGAAATGAAAGATGAAACGATAAAAAGTGATATTGAAGAGACGAATAAGAGTAGTCTTGGAGAGACACTTGCCCGAATAGAGAAGTATATTCTCATCGGAACCAAGAATGTGCTCAACATTGATGAAGCATCCATAGTACTGGGAGTAACCATCAGAACACTCAGAAAGATGGTGGCAGAGCATACCATCCCTATCTACAAGCCCAACCAGCGAGCCTTGTATTTCAAGAAGAGCGACCTAGAGGATTGGATGCTGCAGAATAGAGTGAAGCCCCAGTCGGAGATAGATTCAGAGGTGGAAGCCTATTGTATAACCCATTAAAACAGAAAAGATATGTTCGCAAATGTTATGTTGGTGGCAAGTATCGCCACATTCGCTATAGTAGTTAAGGAAATCCACTCTTACTTCAAGGAAGTAAACAAGTAGATATATATGGAGCTGAATCCGGCATAAAAAATTGTTTGATATTAATTAGTTTAAAATTTTCGTTTTATTTATCTCAAAATAAGGACAAAAGTCTGATTCGCAAGGATTTTTTGGAATTTGCTATTCCCAGCTCCACAACTGTTGTGTAGGTTCAAGATTGTTTTTAGTTAGTATTTGTTTGAATCGGCATAGGTAGCTCAGATGGTAGAGCAGAAGGCTTCATCACCTTCGAGGTCGTAGGTTCGAGTCCTACCCTATGCCCAATATCGCCCGATTCCGAGGAGTCATATCGGATAGGATAAACCTTCCTGGAGAGGTACACGTACCCAAAAGGAGCATCATTAACCACAGATGATGCTTAGACGTGGAAGTGGCAAGCTAATACATACACCTACTGGGTGGAATTTGGAACGCTTGGAGTTCACTTGTGAAGATGCAGACCTGATGCCGTGACCCTTATATATAATAAGGTAGCATCTATAGGTAGAAGCGCACAACTACAATGGTTCTAATGCAGCCAGCACGACTTTGTCATAACTGATAAATTAAGTTTCCATACAAAAGTATTAATAATACACTATTTACACAGATTTATGCGATTACTAGTGCTGGGAGTCCTAAGCCTCCACAAATGCAGAAGGGAACTTGGAGCGATTATCACCATCCGCCAATTATGTTCTGATGTCGCTCCTCGGAGGGGTGCTTTATTACTCCCACCCCTCCTTTTTGACAGACACATTTTTTCAAACCATATAAAAATTATGTATCATTTACGACTATGTATCTCCTCTGTTCGTGAGAATCGAGGGGATTTTTATTATAAAAACATTTTAAAGCAACAAGATATGTTATTCAAACCGAAAAGCTGCCACGACTGCTTGTTTGAGCAGATATGTGACAACCCGAATAAGAAATCGGATGGCACTTACAGATGTAAGAGCTATGAATGGAAGTATCAATAACTATTAATATAATAAGGACATGAGCAATTTAGAGTATTACAACAGACTAAAGGTTGTTCCTCCCGAAGCACTCAGAATAATTCAGTCTGGAAGACTAAAGGGAAAGAGCGACATCAATCCGATGTGGCGCATCAAAACTATGACCGAGAATTTCGGTATATGCGGTATCGGATGGAAGTATGTAATAACCAAGCAGTGGACGGAAACGTTTGGTAGTGAGGTCAAGGCATATTGCAACATCGACCTTTTCATTAAGGTCAATGGAGAATGGTCAGATGCCATTCAGGGAACAGGAGGCTCTTCGGAAGTTACAATGGAGAGCAAAGGTGCTTACGTATCAGACGAATGTTACAAGATGGCACTCACAGATGCTCTGTCTGTTGCAATGAAAGCACTAGGAGTTGCGGCTGACGTGTACTTTGAGAAAGGTAAGTATCTTATAGATCACGATAGCAAATACGACTTGGTTGATAGTCAGACAGCGCAGCAGACTGCACAGACTCTGCAGCAATCTCAGGCAACCGCCCAGCCAGCGCAACCTCAGTATCATCCCGACAACCTAGCAGAAGCCTTGGAAATGGTGAAGCGATGTTTGAACAGAGAAAATATCAAATGGGTGATGGGCAATTATATGCCGCTCAACAGCAATCCTCAGTTTATGCAAGCCTTATCCGCTAAGAGAAAGGAGTTAGGACTATGACGCAGAACATCAAGCTGAATAAGCCGAAGGTCACCTTCATAGAGGAGACTCACCAATACTTCATTGGCAAGAAGCAACTGAAAGGTATCACTGGAACGCTTATAAGAAAGGCATTCCCCGACACCTACAAGGATATTCCTGAGTCTGTACTGATGAAGGCTGCAGAACGAGGAGGTATGATTCACAACTCCTTCGAGCTGTTCTGTACCGTCTTCGATTCCGACATCAAGATGTACCCGAACCCGACAGAAGAGATTCGGGCATTCAATAGTATGCTGGTCTCCTACAATCTCCATCACGTTGATTCCGAGTATCTCGTTACCGATGGTGAGGATTTCGCTTCTGCCATTGATGGAGTCTTCGCTGACAGCGATGGCAACATCTATCTAGTAGATTACAAGACCACCTCCACACTGCACTACGACAACGTTTCTCTCCAGCTATCAATCTATGCACGATGGTTCGAGGAGCAGAATCCCGACTTGAAGGTGAAGGAACTGGTATGTATGTGGTTTAAGAACGGACAGAGCCGATTCCAGCCGCTGCCTAGGGTATCGGAAGAGAAGATTGATGCTCTTATCAAGGCATACTTGGAGGATGATCCTGACTACAAGTATGAGGTGGAAGTACCGGAAGCCTTCTCTAGCACCGAGCAGCAGTATAGACTGGTCACCGCTAGAATTGATGCCTTGAAGATAGAGCAGGATGCCTTGAAGGAGAAGCTGATGAAGATGATGGAAGCCAACAAGCAGAAATCCATCAAGACTCAATATGGATCCTACTCCTATGTGGCAGCATCCACAAAGAAGACCTTCGACACGAAACTCTTCAAGGACACCGAGCCGGAACACTATGAGTACTATCTGAAAGATACTACTACAAAGCCATCCATCAGAATCAAACTTAATTAAGTATAGATATGAACGTAACATTTACAGGCAAGATTATTGCAGCAGGGCAGGTTCAAACTGGAACCAGCCAAAACGGAACTCAATGGAGTTCGTGTGAATATGTTATCGAGGAGTTGAACCAGCAGTACCCAGCTAGAGCCGTGATTCAGGTCTATGGCTCCGACAAGCTGCAGCAGTTCAACATCCAAGTTGGTGAGATCATCACCGCTCACATCGGATTGAAGGCACATCAGTCTAAGGACGGGCGATGGTTCAATCAGTTGGATTGCTGGAAGGTGCAGCGACCAACCGCCCAGCCTCAGCAGATGCAGCAGCAGAGTCAGGTGTACGCTAGTCAGGTAGGTCAGAACTACCAGCAAGGTGCTCAGCAGGGATTCCAGCAGAATCCTCCGCAGCCAGCTCCTATCCAGCAGCAGATGCAGAACTTTCCCCCTCAGGTTAACGCAAGCGGTCAACCTATTCAGCAGGACGGTCGATATGCAGGTGGTCAGCAGCAGGGTCTTCCCTTTCCAGCCAACAATTAGTTGATATTCAAAAACAAAGCTTATGGAAATCCATCTTGTGCGTACTTCTCTTGGTCTTCAAGCTTATGCAGACGAGGACTATGAGCAGTTGAGAAAGATTAAGGTTGGCTCTGTTGTCAAGGCGAACATCGTCCGCCCACGCAACGTGAAGTTCCACCGCAAGTTCTTTTCCTTGGTCCGAGCTGCTTGGGATTGTCTCACCGAGCAGCAGCGCATCAATCTCCGTTCTGTAGAGACATTCCGTGAACAGCTCCTGATAACATCGGGATTCAGCGAACCACTCTACGACCTGAACGGACAGAAGTTTTTGGAGCGAGCCAAGTCAATCTCATTCGCCAAGATGGATGAGCCAGCCTTCAACGAAGTTTATTCCAAGGTCTTGGACACCATCCTTACCATCATGGTTGCCGATGGTGTATCAGAAGACGAGTTTAATAACATTCTAAAAAATTATACATAATATGACACGTAGAAACGACAAGCGCAATAACAGACGTAATCGTCAGCGCAACAACCAGCCAGAGTTATCACCATTCACCCAGATGCTTTTCGGAGCAATCCTCGGCAATGGTGCAGAAATGATTGCCAATAAGATGAAGGAGAAGGACGAGAACACCTCTTCCATCCATACAGAGGGTATCACCGACAAGGATATTCAGAACATTAACGAAGGTAATGATTCCTTATCTAAGTTGTTTATCCCGAATGATGGTACGGCTGTAGAGTTCCCTATCCCTGAGAACCTAAAGTTCTTCTTCGATGAGGAAGGCAAGTTGATGGTGTGCAAGAAGCATGCCAAGAATGATCATCCTCAAAATGAGAAGACTCAGGAGAAGCCTATCACTTATGATGATGTTCTCAAAGAACTCTTCTTAGATAAGATTGCATCTTGGGTTGGTATATCCAAAATCTACACAGCAACGGTAGGGAGGGCTAACTATAACGACCTAAACAACTGCACCTCCTATGCTCAGGCAAAACGTTTGTTGGCTTTCAACAAGCTGATGAACATCGCCAAGTATCTCAATGGTGACTGGATGCCAGATTTCGATGGAGACCAGGAAAACTGGAATATCGGCAAAGAAGGCGATACTTTTCTCGCAATGTACACGAGGTATGTGAACAAAGCAAGTGTTTATTTCAAGAGTAAAGACATTGCATTAGAAGCCATCCGCCTGATGGGTGAAGAATCTCTCAACGACCTTTTCTCAACCGACTGGTAATGGCAAGCTACGCTGAAATCAAGGCAAAGCTATTGCAGGAAGGCAAGAAGATACGCAAGCGTTCATCCTACGATGAGCACAACTTGCAAGCCGCAGAGGTCAGGTATATCCGTGGGGTACATCCTGACCTCGAAGGGGTCTTCTTTGCCGTTCCCAATGGCGGCAAGCGAACCTCCCGACAAGCCGCATGGCTGAAAGAGGAAGGTATGAAGGCAGGAGTATCAGATATGATCCTCCTGAAAAGCACCTCTCAGTATGGTTTCCTCTGCATCGAAAACAAGACTCCGAAAGGTAGGCAGGAACCCGAACAGAAGGTATTCCAGTTTGAAGTGGAACGACATGGTGGCAAGTACATCATCGTCCGCTCTATAGATGAATTTATGAAAGCAATCGACAATTATCTTAATGGTGAACTATGACAGACGAAATCAAACAAGCCATCCTGCTTCTAGAGGAGAACGGCTACAAGGTAACCCCACCACCCAAGCAAGTCAAAGATGAATATACCTTTGCGAGAGCTTGGGATTTATATCAGAAGAAGGTGGGCTGCAAGGAGAAGCTGGAAAAGAAGTGGAACTCCATGAGTCAGAAAGACCGCAAGGCTGCTATCGAGCACATCCCACTCTATGTTATCTCCCAGCCGGATAAGCAGTATCGCAAGAACTTCCAGACCTTCCTCAACCAGAGAGCTTGGGAAGACGAAATCATCGGTGGCACACCACCGCCAGTTTCAACCAATGAGTCTGCATCTGAAATCAGTCAGCTTATCGCCAAGACAAAGGTAGAGCAGGAACAGAACACGGAAGATGCCAAGAACCACGCTCTTCGCCAGCGTATCTATGGTATGATTCAGGTTCTTCACAACAATCCTCAAAGCTTCTGCCGCAAGCAGTTGGAGATATATCGTGACAACGGAACCTTGGAACGCTTGGGCATCCAATGGAATCCATAACATCATCAACTCTATGATACAAATCAGCAAATACAACAAGCAGCATCCGCTCAGAGTCTTTGAAGCCTTCGCTGGCTATGGAAGTCAGAGCCTAGCCTTCAAGTACCTCAGAGAGAAGCACCCTGAGTTCGACTTCAAGGTAGTGGGCTATTCCGAGATAGAATCATCTGCCATCCAAGCTTATTGTCTCCTGCACGGAAGAGACATCACTAACTATGGTGACGTGACGAGGATAGACTGGAATGAGGTTCCAGACTTTGATTTTGTATCTTGGTCTTCTCCCTGCCAAGACTTCTCAAACGCAGGACTTCGCAAGGGAGCAGAAGAAGGTAGCGGTACACGTTCTTCCCTGATTTTCCAAGAAAGGAGAATGTTGGAAGCCAAGCATCCTAAATATGTGATGCTAGAAAACGTAAAAGGTCTTCTCTCAAAGTCAATGAGGAAGTACTTCTTCCAGTATATCCGAGACCTCGACTCCTATGGCTATACTTCCTTCTACAAGGTTCTGAATGCCAAAGATTACGGAATCCCACAGAATCGTGAGCGTATCTTTGTCATTTCCATCCTCGCACCGAGGATGATCCGAACCCAGAGTATCACTTCCCCTCTCCTATCAAGCTGGAGACTACGGTTGAAGACATCTTGGAAGATGATGTATCTCCTGAGTATTACCTCTCCCAACCGCTCCTAGAAAAGTATCTCACAAAAGCAGACATCAATGAATCCATCAAAAGACTCTACCCAGAAGATAGCAATACCCAGAAGATAGCAATACCCAAAACGACTGATGGCTGCTCTTCTGCAGTCACCGCCAGCTTCTCTAAGACAAGCGTAATGAATCTTCTGAACACCGCTCATTTCCCAAAAGGTGGAGTATTAATCATTAAACGAGTATGATAACAGGAGGAAAGAGAATGAAATCCCTGCTCCTATCGGGGAAGGTTAAGCCGGATATTGGTGGGCAAGTCTTAGACCTATACAACCAGATGGTTCTCCAAGGCATCAGCCCCACCATCAAGACAACCATTGATAAATCAAACATGACATTTGTTACAGTTATGAACAAACAAATCATTCATACGGCTCCAAACGGCAAGAAATACTCAATCCAAATCAGGAAGTACACTCCTAGAGACTGCTTCCGGCTGATGGGTGTACACGAAGCCGACATAGACAAGCTCCTGAGCAAGGAGAAGTCGGGAGCCAGCATCATCTGCAAGAGCAAGCTCTATGCACTGGCAGGAAACTCAATAGTCACCAACTGCCTGACCGCTATGTTCGAGGAGCTGATTTTCCCTTCAGGGAATCACTACCACGACAAGACGGGTCAGTTATCACTCTTCTAGCTTATGGATATTTTCGGATATATTAAGGTAGGAAAGCGCATCAGCAAAGCGCACAAAGCCCTCTTTACCCACAAGACCATGGTACTCTGGTACAAAGGCAATCCAATCATAGGAACAATGCACGATGGCTTGTGGTATCAACAAGACTTGAACGGAATGTGGGAACAATTAATGTTCCAGTCCGAAGTAACCCACGTCTCATTCTTACCATCACCAAATGAAGACAGAGAAAGAACAAATCCTAGCCATCATCGCTGAGATTCAAACCAAGAGAGAAGCCGCTCATATCGTGCCTCCTCACGTCAGAACCACACAGATTATCAATCGTGGATTCCCCAAGCCCTATCAAGCCCTCAACGAGTTAGTCAGAGAAGGCAGGATAAACTGGTGCAAGACCCTCAATGATACGGCATTCACTATCAGATCATAGCCTAGCTATGTTGAAACACAATTAGAAAACAATAATCAAATCAATATGGAAAAAGAATTAAAAATCATTTTAAAGGAGGAACTGGAAGTCTTATCAAAGCAAGCTTACGAGTCTGCCAAGAATAAGGGCTTCTACCCAAAGGATGTTAATACAGCATTTTTTTTGATGTTCATCATCGTGGAAATGAGCGAGGTGTTGCAAGCCGATAGAAAAGGCAGACACGGCTCCATCGAAGACTACGAGAGCGAGATTGAAATGGGCAGGGATATGCCTACCGCATACAAGAACACGCTGGAAGGTACGGTAGAGTCTGAGTTTGCCGACATCGCCATTCGCATCCTCTCACTCTTGGGCTGGATCATAGAAGGAGACAAAATCGAGCTATCAGAAGATGAAGACCTCATAGGTGAGTATAAGCTGGCACGTTATATCTTCGGATTTGATTTAGCCGGAGACCTATACCGCATCATCGAAAAGATGGGAGTCTTAGACTTGGATAGTTCACCAAGCTGGTATCTCGCAAAATACCTGCAGGAGCTTCTGATGGATATCTTTGCGATTGCCAGTAACAACAACATCGACCTGAAAGAGCAGATCAAGCTGAAAATGAAGTATAACGAAACTCGTCCGTACCTTCACGGATATAAATACTAGGAGGACAGCCGTATGTTTGGAATAGAACAAATGAGTAGAAGGTGTCTCATAGAATTGTCGGATGGCAGCAAGATTCTTGCCATCCTGACAATCCCGAAACCCACCAAGCCCATCTTCCCTGAGAAAATGGAAAGAGAGTTTATAGAGAGTTTTAACAAGCAGCAGCCAAATATGGTTAACAAGGTTGTTAGGTGTCACGTAATGAGAATTTAAGCGTATGCAAGATTTACCTATAGGTTCTGAAATCATCTTGAAGGTGGTTGAAAGCGAGACAGAAGAATGTAATGGTTGCTTCTTTGACGAGATAAGCAGAAATATTTATGAAAATATCTGCAAAGATATTTGTTGCGCCGCAATCGACAGAAAAGACGGAAAGAATGTTCAATTCAAAAGAGTAAAGTGATATGGAGATAGTGATGATAACAGGTAATAATAGTTTGGGTAGTGAACCTCATCTTCGTAAATCATCATTTTACGACCAATTTGAAATTTTAAATTATTAACAGCCTTCGGGTATAAATTAATAGAATATGGGCAATAAAGCAATAACCTCGTACAAGGGATTCGACAAGAATATGCAATGCCGTGGATTCCAGTACGAAGTAGGAAAAGAGTATGAAATGGACGGAGAAATCAAGTGTTGTAACCGAGGTTTCCACGCTTGCAAGTCTCCACTTGAAGTGTGGGACTACTACGATATACTTAACTCTCGCTATGCAGAGGTAGAACAGTCTGGTAAGATTGAAGAAGAAGAAAATTCAACAAAGGTATGCTCTTCTCGTATCAAGATTAAGGCTGAGTTGAAGCTGGCTGACATCATTAATATCGGTGTCGAGTGGCTGAAAGACATAACCTCCCCATCTAAAGTTAAGGCAGATTGTGCGTTGAACGATAATGGAGACAGAAAGAAACAGATTGGTTCAAGCGGTGACTCTGCTCAGATTGGTTCAAGCGGTGACTCTGCTCA
>ERZ1035051.322-NODE-322-length-18724-cov-11.979645_pt1 | contig 18724 bp, 8 predicted proteins | sample MGYA00520586_ERZ1035051 | MGnify/ENA primary metagenome ERZ1035051 (study PRJEB33766, sample SAMN09781692) | gut metagenome | biome: gut microbiome | host: Homo sapiens | place: Madagascar | study: EMG produced TPA metagenomics assembly of the PRJNA485056 data set...
AAATAAATAAAAAAACTGGATTACACTGATAATCCAGTTTTATTTTATGCTACATCTATTGCAATGGCTAATGTCTGATAAGTGGTTCCTGACGCAACTTCCAATCTCAATGTCTTAGTCTCACCATTGACTTGAATTTCTTTTGTGAACAAATCACCAGAGAAATGAGTTCCTTGAGTTTTAGTAGCTATGAACCCTGCGTCTATCAATTTAGTCTCGTATAGATTTATTTGCTCTAATCCACTTATTCCAATCAACCTATATTCTATTCCATAATACTTCTTTTTTGTTTCTTCACCATCATCATCAACTCCATCGGAATAATAAAGACCTGCTACAGATTGTCTTCCTCCAACCACTGGAATGAGATTCAAGTTATCTTTTCCACCAATTAATTCTTCTAATCCAATCAGTACCTTAGAATAACCTTCGAGTAAAGTCGATAATTCAACATCAGAACAATCAGTTTTTATTTCTATACTATCAGCTATATTAGATTCATTCAAGAAAGTATACTTGATCTCTTCTATATTTGTTGATTTATCAAATCCGATTTCAAACAATACTGAATCATCATCGAAAGTTACATTCATCGAAGTAACAGCTAAGCCTTCACCTGAAAAATTATAAGTCTTCGTCTTTAAGAAATTTGCTCTACCATCATATACATACTTATTATCATCAGTCTTATTAAAGAATATAGAAGACATATCAAATGATGGAAGTAATGGTGTTATAGATGAATTGATAACTGATCCATAAGCATAATAATCATTTCCAAGTTTATTGGCTTGTTGGATTTGATTGTTTCCGACATTCTTATATAAGAAATTCATCTTTGACGTTGAAGTCTCCGATTCAAATATCAGACTAGATCCATCTGTTTTACCTGAATATTTCGATTCGACTGTCTTATTGCTGTTTTCATCAATTGAATAAGTTGTATCTACAAAAGAATACTTGTTATTCCTTAATTTAGAAAAGACTTGGTTCAACTCTTCTTTTTCTTCACCAGTCTTAGTATATTCAGCTTGTTTAAATTCAAAATCATCACCTGGAATTACTTGACCTTGAATCTCTAATTCAGTATTAGAGAAAGATTCGGTGATAGGATTGAACACTATATTTACATCAAATCCATCATTATCCTTGTTATAGATGAAAGAAAATTCTTTGATAGTTCTGGTGTATTCATGCAAAAACTGAGCGGCTAATAAAGGAAGATATGTTTTAACATAATCATCCTCGACATCCAGTGTATAAGTACCCTCATCATCTAAATAATTATCCTTTTCAAAATATGTGAACATATTCTGATATCCTGAGTCGGACCATTCGAGATTTTTGCCATTGATAGTATAAGGATAATAATCTATCTTATTAGAAATATCTAACATAGGCATAGATACTAAAGGAGTGAAAGCTTCCGGATCGTAAGAATAGAAATATTCTACATATACAGAATTTCTATCTGCTTCTTGATTTTGCTTTGAATCATATCTAATGAACTCATATCCATTATCCTTTACACCTATATCAAGACAATAATTTGAGTATCCATCACTAGTCAATGTTGTGGCAGTAGTTTTAAATCTATATCCATAAGCCATATCAGACAACAACTTATCGAATTTATCATCGATTGTTTCTGTCTTCTTTGTCGATGATACACCGGTTTTTTTATCCGAAGTGGAAGATATGGTCGAATTGCTAATAGATTCTTTTCCACACGATACAACACTACCTAATAACAAAATCAAAGCAATTAGTTTAAATTTCTTCATATAGAATCCTCACATTTTATTTAGCTGTTATGTTGATCGTAATATCGCTATAAATCATATAAGCGACACTAGTCATTCCAGACACAGCTACAACTTCTTTGTTTTCATTATCCAACACTTGAACATTGTAATCCGATGGTTTTGCATATCCATTTACAAATATCTCTAGTCTTGCTTTCCCATCATCACCGGGAATCAAAGTATCATCTAAAGAAGTGACTGGCTGATAATTGACTTTAAACGTTAGATTTACACCATCAGGTTTATTGATAGTAGCTTTAAAGCTTTTTACTTGTGCTTTTTCTTCTACTGATACAACTATATCAGTAAGTCCTTCTTCTACCGAAAATGAATATGATCCATAACTAGATTTAATCTCTTCTTCTTTTCCATTGACTATCTTTTTAACAATAACAATATAATCATCTTGATACTGTGATTTTAAAGTTACCGGTAGTATGGTTATGTATTCTCCAACAATGAATGTTCCTAAGATTTTATCTTTATTCATTCTAGTTAAAGATTTATTTCCTTGAATTTCAATGGACTCGAATTTATCCAAATCTCCAATTAAATTGACATCAGCTTTTTCTACTTCAACTATTATGGCCTTGAGCTTCAAAGACTTCTCAGGCATAGTGAAGTATCCGCTATTCTCATTCATGGTAGTCTCTATAGTCTCACCTGTTTCTGAATCTATCAATTTATTAAATCTATAGAAATTTGATTCTGTTTGGATTGTAAAATAGACTCTATCGTCTTTTCTAAATGTATCTCTATTAATAGTCATAGAACCATGATCTATTTTGTCTATATCTATAGTGAATCCATCATCAGTATTTATTTCTATCTGACAGTCTCCAGATTTAGGCATTCTCATTTCGATAGATTGAACACCATAGCTGTCATCAGAGGGATAACACCAACTACCCTTTGTTCCGTTAGAATCTATAGTTCTAGCGGCAGTAATAACTTTTCCTCTCTTCATAGTAGGATAGAAATTAAAGAGGGCTAATGAAGCACAATAATCAGTTTCTATATTGTTCTTTTTGATAATATAAGAATCAAGATCATGGTTATCTAATACAGTGATTTTATTATTTATTTTTGCCGGGAAAGTAATAGTTATATCAGATAGACCTATGGTCAATTTAAAATAAGTTTCTGTAACGTCGTCATCATTTACTTCCACACCTTCAAATGTCGGCTTGCCAGTCAAAGTATATTTAGGATGAGGCTTGAAGGAGACACTATAAGTGTCGCCTTCAGTTCCTTCATAATATAAAGAACTAGTAATAATGGCATCTTCATTTATATATGTTATCGTCCTAACGCCTGTAAATTCACCTATAACTTTAATTTCAACATCTGCTGTTATATTCAATATATATAAATTACAAATATTGCTTATATCAAACAAAGAATAGTTATCAGTCCATTGACCATCAGCTCCTATCTTATATTGAACAGATGTCACTTTATATCCAATCTTCCTCACCAATCCACCATAGAATCTAGTATATTTTTCTTCTGGATTATATGCGATTAAATCGACATATTCATTTTCATCTAAAGAAACTTTAAATCCTTTGTTGCTGATTTGATTGTTTCCAGTAGAAATAATAATAGATATGTCTTTGTTGGGCATAACAAACGATAGGCTCATAGAGGTGGCAGAACCATTGATAGAATCAACCAATGAAGGATGGTAATATTCATCATCTATTTGAATATATGTGTTAGATACATCTGATGATGAAAAATAAGATCCTGACAATATGAGTTCGACACTATCTCCAGCCTTGAATTTATCTCCTTCTTTTAACGAAGCATCATAAGATGAATAGTTCTTCAATTCTTTAATTCTAAAAGAATCTAAATCCTTATCTTTCAGAATCACATCAATGACCACATTCTTTTTAGGCATTACAAAAGATGCTTCTATGCGATTTGATGTAGAACTATTGATTTCTATCGATACATCGTCACATTCGAATCTATCGAATTCTTTAGATTCATTGCTTATATTCAATACTATAGAAACCAACTCGCCTTCTTTATACTTGTTATCGGAATGATCTAATTGAATAGAGCAGTCAATAAACTTGTTAAAAGACACTAAATATCTATCGACACTTGAATTGCTATTGTCACCACCAGTTATCGATGGTGTAGTAGGATTGCTATCGATGGAAGACGACTTACCACATGAAGACAATAAAGCAGCACCTAAAAGGATAATAGAGTATAACTTCTTTCTTTTATTCATAATTCTATCCTCATTTCTTGATTATTATATTAGAAAAACAAAAAAGTGCACGCAAATGCGTGCACTAATATAAGTTTAAATTACTTGGTTGTAAGCGTGCTGCCTACACTGAAGTAAATAGAAGCCCAATCAGCTTCAAGAGTAGCAGTTGCTGAATAGTTGTAGTAACCTGCTGTCATTTGAACTTCTTTAACTGTTCCATCTGTTTTAGTAATTACTATATAAATATCATCATCTGTTCTGTAATCAGAGGTGGTATATGTGAATGTCAATGTATCACCAACAATCCATGTCATAGAAACATCAGTCTTACCTGAATTGTAAGAATACGAAGGTGCTGATGAAGCACCGTCTACATTAATAGTTACTGCATAAGCTTTACTAGGCATCTTAGTTCCCAAGACAGAAAGGGTTACAACTTGACCAGCTTCAACAGTACCAGTCAATGTCACATCATAATCAGGCATGATGAATTCATAATAAGTATTTCCATTATCATCAGTCTTTTTGTCGACTTGAACATCAGCATGATCCTTGATAGCTAACGATTTTACTGTATAACCATAACTAGCAGTTGCCATTACTTGAACCTTTTCGCCGACAGCAAATGAGGTTCCACTCGTAGCACCTGAAGGGAAGGAGAAGGTCAAACCATCAACGGTATCAAATGTGACCTTCTTTGCATCTGCAGTGGTGAAGCTGATGTTAGCAACACCATTTTTAGGCATTGTGAACTTAAAGTAAGAGAATCCATCACCGTAATTATATGTAGCCTCAACTTCAGTGGCTTTGAAATCAGTACCATCACTCATACTAGCCTTGGTAACAAGTTTTCCATCTACAGGTTTAGCTAAAATATAGAATTTCTTACCGGGAGCAAAATCATTGGCTTTGCTTGCATCTTGTGACCAACTTGCACCAGTAGAAATCTTAGATTCAGAGACACCAGCATTCTCAGCGATTGTTATATTTCCATTTTTTACCATACTTATAACAATTGTCACATCACTTCCATCAGAAGGCATTGTGAACTGGTAATAAGTATTTCCGTAATTTTCTCTAACATCTACAGCTGTATCATCCTTGCCCTGAATTTGTGCTTGGCCTAAACTATATCCACTGGCATCTTCCTTCATTTTAACAAATACATAGAAGGTCTCACCAGCACCTATAGCATTATTAGCTAGGTTATCTGATGAATAATAACTCTTGGATAAAGATGTAGACTCAACATAATTCGAATCTACTTGTACTGTTATAGTTCCGTTTTTGACGACATTAATATTGATAGAAACATCACTTCCATCAGAAGGCATCTTAAAATTATAATAACTTCCACTAGAACTATTAGTTACTTTACATGTAGTATTAGTTCCATTATTTGTAATTGTAGCATCACCTAAACTATAACCATCCTTAACCTTCACAAACATATAGACGTTAGCATTTGCACCAAATCCGTTATATGTCTTTTCGGAAGTAGATGAAGCATAAGAACTTGAATAGTATTTGACTTCAGTTATGGTTTCATCTTTTCCAACTGTATTTTCGATGTTGATAGAACCATTCTTTTCCACTTCAAATCCAATCAATGCATCACCCGATTCTGGCATAGTAAGTTTGAAACAAGTATCATAATTACCCATTGTTACCTTGTGTTCCTTGTCTCCGTTTATATACGCAGCAGTGATTGTATATCCAGCCTTAGCGGTTGCGTATACATATAATGTAGCTCCAGGGTTTGCTGAAGTGATTTCATTTGCATAGTATGAATAGGAAGAATCTTTTGCAACTGCACTTTCCACACCTTCAATAGTTTCAAAAGTAATCTTTCCTTTATCGGTAGCTGAGAATGTGATAGTAACATCATTTCCAGGCATGTTGAATTGAATATTAGTATCAGTTGAATATGCTGTGTTTGTAGCACCTTGAATATCATACTTGATAACCTTGTTTGCATCGACCCCTGTAAATGACAAACTGACAGGATCTCCTTCTACATAAGTTGCAGCAGGTTGTTTATTAAAGGTTACGACATCACCATTGACAATTGTCAATTTGTGACTTGCTACCTTCTTTCCTTCAATCTTTAAATGAAGATCTCCAGTGACTGTACCACGATTTAAATTGCTCAAAGAAATAAAAGAGATATTGTCTGTCCATGTCATCGATAAAGCCAACTCAGTCCATTCAGAAACATTGTCTGCCTTATAAGAAACCTTTGTCACAATATATGAATCAGTTCTTGCTACATAAAGACTATTAAAAACATAACTATATGTTGAATCATATAAAAATTTTTCAGAAGAGAAAACCTTGATTCCTGAAGGAGCTTCATCGATAACAATCTTATTAATTCTCTTATCAGCATCACCAGATGTCATATCCACTGCCTTAGGCATGACATAGATGTCGACATCCTCTGCAGGCATTGTGAAACTCAAATTATCGACAGTTGTCACTGAACCGGAAAGGCCAAGGCTACCCAAATCGATAACCTCGTCATTGATAAAGATTGCTTCTCTTCCAAGAGTAGAAGCGTAAAAGCTAGAACTTGCAGCGCTCAATGTGAAATCTACTTTCTGACCAAATTCAAACTCATCTCCAACATTAAAACTTAGTGTTGGGTTATAGTAACTCATTCCACTATCGAAATAAATAGAGTTGATTTTGAATTTCTTGTTCTTGACCGTGACAGCAACATTCACTGCTTCACCGGGCATGGTGAATGAATAAGAACCATCATCATTCAAAGTGCAATCGACATCACCAGCTTTGACTGAATCTGCTTCCTTTCCTTGATCAAGAGTAAGTGTAAATGTGACTGTCTCACCTTCCTTAGCAGTCTCAGGCAATCCCTCAACCTTATAACCTTCACCCTCAGTAGCTGTGATAGCATAAGAAGGCTTAGGTGCAGGTGTCGATGGAGTCGAAGGCTTACTGGGAGTCTGAGAATTACCAGTGTTGTTGGTAGGAGTAGACGAAGGTTTACTACTTTCTTTACCACCACATGCTGTTAATGAAATAGCAGCTAGCAAAGAAATAAGAGCTAATTTTGATGTTTTTTTCATGTTTAATACTGTCCTTTTACTTGAACTGATAGTATTATATCATCTTTTAAAATCTAATTATAGTTTTTAATTATTTTTATTTTTTGACCATATCCTTAATTAAAGCTTAAAAGAAAAACTGATAGCCTTTCTCGGCTATCAGCTTAAAGAAACAAAATGCTAGAACAATTTGATTTCGACTTCTGAAGTCAACGGCTCTTCAGAATACTGAGATAAGGCTCCAATAGAGATATGGATCGATGACTTATCCGCCGACAAAGTCAATCCCGTGATAGATAATGAATATCCACCCATAGAAACAGGTCCAGTAATAGAAGTGCTGTTTGAAACAACTATTTCTTTGCTTGTAGAATCGTAAGCATAGTCAAACTCAAGTGTTCCAATAGTTGTGTTTTGATTATTGACCATTGTCAAGGAGGCGTGGGTCGAAGTAAAGGAGACACTGACCGTGCAGTTACCTGCACCAGTAATCCAACTCAAATCATTATTCACCAATGTCTTTCCATTCAAATAAGAGGGAAGGTTACCTATATTAATTTGGCTAGATTTATCCACTTGAAATTCTCGTTTCTCATATCCACCATTATTGTTGATGAAGAATATTCCCAAAGTATTAAAGTCAGAAGATACTCTAATATTCTCAGCCATCACACCGATATAATACTTAGTAGATGAGTTGAATTTTTGACCTTTATAAGTGACAGTGTATGTAGAATTTGAAGTAGAGCCTTCTGAATCTCCAGTATCGTCATTTTTATTAGATGTAATCTTAATTTCTTCGACATCGTTAACCTTGATTTTTCCATCAGCGATAGTCACTGCAATACTCTCGGTTTGATCTATTCCAGAACTCTCATTTTTATAAGTATAAGCAATACTTGTATTAGATGTGAACTTAAGAGTCTGGACTGAAGTACTTGTAGTTACCTTATAAGTCTTATCCTTTACATGGTTATATATCTCAGTATCAGACAAAGGAGATTTAATGTTTATAGTAAAGATATCTTTAGTAGAAACAGCAGTTCCTTTAACTCTGATTTTGAAGCTATATGTTCCAACCTTGCTTCCAACAATATAGTAATAGAAGCTAGATAAACCATCGATGTTTCCATCTACATAGTGATCGATTTTCAAATCCGATAGTAAAGCACCAGTTTGAGAATCTATAGCTTCGTATTCATATTCACTCTGATCATCATTAGGTGAAGCTTTTAATGTAAAGTAATTTGAATTATCATTCAAATAGACATCACCAAAGTCATTGTTGCTAGGCTTGTTATCCTTGACTTCTATAGCATTGATAGTCTCAGTCTTAAATTCGACTTTTATGGAAGTAGAAACTTTATTCTTTGCTGAAGTTAAAGTAAAGATTGTGGTTCCTTCTTTTACGACATCTTTATAGCTTCCATCATCTTGTTGCACTCTTTCAGTCTTAGGTTGGAAAATGACTAGTCCGTTGCTACCTATGGATGAGACAGTCACATCTTGGTTATCTTGAGTCACTGTTATGCTATCGATGATAGGATTTCCAAGTTTTGGATCTATACGCATTGCCAACGATTTATATTTAGGAAGAATATAAGCATTCTCTTCAGCGTTGAAATCATCACTAGTTCCATACTTATCAGTGTTGGTGTAGTCACCTACAGAATCGACATTAGTTCCACCTAAACAAATTAGATTTAGAGTCTTGTAATAGAATGTATCAAAAGACAAATAGGATTTGTTGTTATCTTGACTATCGATCTTCTTTTCTCCATAAACGAAGTTAGATCCTTCAAGACTATATTCAATCTTCTTTTCTGAAGTTTGAGACAATTCAGTAAACTTAAAGGAAGTAATCTTACTTCCGTCGAAATTCACCGTCAAATTCAATTCATAATGTGTAGAACTATAATCGAAATTAGATACTACCTCTGCCTTTTCAGCAGTTATAGTGAAAATGGAATATGCATATGCTGCATAATTTCCAAAGTTGACCAAACCAGTATCTAATCCATAAGATGAATCGAACAAAGCTTTGATTCTATTAGCAAATCCATAGACAGGCGCATGATTCAACAATGCGAAGGACTCACCTAACTTTTCTGAACTACCAAAGTTATAGAAAGTTCCAATCTCGCTGCCGTCATAATCGAAAAGATATGTAGAATCATTTCTGGATCCGGCAAAATAATGCTCATTGGAATCTCCAGTCACATTGACATAAACGGCATCGATAAACAAAGCATAAGTATAGGATTTTTGCTGTGTTTCAGGATTTATAGAAGCATCAGTCAAATCAGTAGTCTTAGTTTCTTCAGTAATTTTAGCATCGGTCAACGAATTCTTCTCGACAGCTTCACATCCTTCAAACTTATTGAAGAAGTTAGCTTTGTTATCAGCATTAGTATCGATGACATCGAATTGAATCGGCATCTTTATATTCTTGCTTTCGCTATCTCCAAAAGAGCAAGTTGCAGTCAAGGTTCCACCTTCAAAGCTACCTATTCCTAAAAATTCAGCTGAATTAGTCGTATCTGCAATATTTTCGACACTGCATACTGTTTGATCGATATCACTAGGAAGAGTCAAGCTGAATGTGACGCTAGGAGTCATAAATCCTTCTTGAGAATTAATAGTAAGTATTACTTCTTTTCCTAAAGGAAAACTATACTTTCCATCGACAGGAGAGACTTCATTTCCATCGATCTTAGCACTGAAGGTCAACTTGTCCTTGGAAGGAATTCTCATGCTGACCGAAATCTCCCATTCAGCTGAAAGACTAGGATTTTCAATAGAAGTAGCAGTGATGGTAACAGAACCTGAAGCTACACCATGAACCTTTCCAGTTTCATCGACAGTTGCAACTGTCTCATCAGAAGAAGACCAAGTCACTGCAGTATTAGCTATGAGCTTTGTATCTTCTCCGACTATTAAAGTCTTCGTTCCATTTATTTCTACTTTGGTGACAGGCTTTTTATCAGTAGGAGTCACGGTCGAAGGAACACCTGTCGAAGGCTTCCCACTAGTGTTTGAAGAATTAATATTATTGTCGTTGCATCCTATAAGGCAAGTCAATAATAACCAAGAAGATAAAGCAGGAATTAATTTTCTTTTTTTCATAAGTATCAAATCCTTTCTATTACTTGTTAGACAAGTAATTCTCAATTTGCTTCTCTATAATTGGATTGGAAGTAGTTCCGATATCATAGTAAGTCAAAGCAGCATATCCGCTTTGAAAACCATCTGACATAGTGCTAGCTAATATCAAAGACAGTTTTTTCGAATCGGCTTTATTTGAAACTTTAACTCCAACACCTAAAGGCAACAATGATTTAGTTTCGGAATAAACGTAATCAAATATCTTTTGACTTAAAGTATAGTCGTTTAAATTCCAATATGTAATTCCACCATATGTTCCTATGTCATACTTATCAGTATTATATAAGTCTTGAGAGAATTCAGACATATAATTCAATGAATTCTCATCGCTATAGACTTTTCCAATACCGGGAAGCTTCATATTATGAATATCATCCGCATAATCTGTACCTTTGTTCACAACAAATTTCTTGACAATCATATCATTGTTTGAATCATATATAATTTTTCCGCTTGTATCAGTCTCATACTGAACTCCAAAGGAATAAATATGATCACCGTCCTTCAAGTATCCTTCATTGGTATTAGGATCTCCATATACTTGAAGGAAATAATAGGAGGGATTATAGAAGACTTTAGCCATACCTTTGCTTCTCACCAAAGTGTCATAAGAATAGTTGTTTCCTTTAAAGGCATCCAATACAGTCTTCAAATCATCTTTTGTTTGAGTCGAAGGTTCATCGCCTTCGGACAAATAATCTGTAACCTCAGGAATTGATGTGTTGTTGACGTCGAAGAACTTAGCTTTAAATTTACCATATCTAGTTCCAGTATTCTTGCTATATAGATCAAAAGTAGCAGTAAACTCAGCTTTATCTTCATCTGTTATTTGAATAGTGACACCATCTACACTGAAATCATCCTGCACATTGATTTGACATAGATGAGCGAAATAATAAACGAATTGACTATCAGTCAAATAATATATCTTCTCTTCATTATTCTTCACATATCCACTCAGCAATGAGAAATCAAATGAGCTGAAAGAGGTCCTATAGTCTCCGTATATGGATTCATAGAAATTGCCATCCGAATCAGCAATAGGAGTACCGATTATGCTCAATTTATCCTTTGAATCTAATTCGAAATAATTCAATGATCCTTGATCCATCATCGCACCACTTCTCTCCCCATTAGAGAAAACATCCAAAATTCCATATTGGGTGCGTTTTTCAGTGTAATCAAGCTTATAAGCTGAAGACAAGTTAGTCATTCCAGTTCCATCTAATGAAATTGTATAGTTATCGTTACAGTTCAAATATTTATTGAACACCTTATAGAAATCAAAATTTAATGGATCCTTAGCTGTCTTTCCCGAATCTATATAAGATTTGATTTGAGCATTTGTCGTACTGTTTATATCATAAACACTGGATTGAATTCTCAAGTCCAAAGGATTGTCTGATGATTCTCCATAAGTCAAAAGAACCGAATCGAACAAGATAGAGTCACCGATCGTCTTTATTTTGAGAGACTTAGGATACAAAGAACCTTGAGTCTGTCTAAGGAAGACTGTCATGATGACCAAATCATTAGCTTCATTTCCTTCTTGGCCGAACTCATAAGGATAATATCCATCGTCATCAGTCTCAGTCGGGAGTTTGGACAAATCCAAATTAGCTACACCGTTGATATATGAATAAATTTCATCATATCTTACCCCGGTGTTATAGTTGACCAAAGGAATTCCAGCATCGACATTTCCTTCGTCATCCAATGTATATCTATAGATGAATCCATCACCTTGAGCTATACCTTGAGAATTAGTATTGTTTCCTTGTTGAAATGAATAATTGGTGAAGAAGAAGTTCATATCGGATTCACCTTGGTCATAGTAACTTACATGATATCCGATAGAGAAGTTAGAATCCTTCTTTATTTCTTTCATCAATCTTTGTAATTCACCTACAGGTTGATAATCGCTATCACCAGTATTGGATGAATTATCGCTAGGAGTTGTAGGAAGAGGAGTTGTCGTTCCATTGGAGCAAGAAGCCAACAAGGAAATCAAGGATAAAGAAACGATAATATTTTTAAATTTCATTAGAAACTCACCCCCAATCCAGTCAAGAATGTCTCAGTGACAGTATGAGAAGTAGAACCGAAATTGCTATAGGTGTAATAGACCGAGTGAAGTCCATATGTTCCTTGATAATTTGCTTGCATCTTCAATCCAACTTCACCGCTAGTGATTTTTCCATCGCTATCCTTAGTCAATTTAATATAGGAATCCTTGACATTGCTCATCCAATTGGTAGTAGATTGCCAACCCCAACCGAATAATCCATTAGCCCAACCAGACATCAATTCACTATTATTGGAATGATAATAGTTACTATCAGTAAGGCTTTGTTCCAAATAAGCTTCGGCATATTGAGTAATTCCCATGTTATAAGGGTAGAAAGTAGCTTGGATATCGTTGACATAGAATGCACCGACATCGTTGTACCATCCAGAATATCTAGCCCAGGAATATGTCTCATCGTTTCCGCTCTTCTTCCATTCGTATACAACTTTGATATTAGTTCCTTCTTCCTTAACGATGTAAAGAACATTCTCTTTACGCTCACTTTCAGGAATATCCTTCAAGTATTCATACTCTTCATTGTACTTTGTAGTCTCTGTCTCGACAGGCCCATGGAAATAATCGAAGAATAAGTTTCCATTATTGTCAGTGATGAATCCATAACAAGCATCATAATTCAAAGTTTGAGTAGTAGGTACTAACTTTGCCTTATCGTATTCATCGCTTGGATTTTTTGTATAGTCGTAATCGGCATTCTTAGAATAATAAGTAACTTCTGTTCCTTTCTTAACTAAAACATATCCAAAGTCATGATATGAAGGATTGCTGAAGTCAAAATAGAAATAGTTATTAGTACAGTAAACCGTGTAAGGATCAGCTTTCAATTCACTTCCATTAGATAGATGTATGTTATAACCTTTGATGGTGAAATTATTTTGATTCAAAACATCCATGAATTTAGTGACATCATCATATTTCTCAACACCTTTTAAAGTCTTTAAAGCCAACTTTGATTTTGTCTTATCCAAAATCGAAGACTTATCAGTCAAATCAGTGAAATGGCCAGTTATCGATCCATAACTTCCTAAATCGATTTGACACTCAAATTCGAGACTATCCATATCGAGGATATTGATATAACAAGTAGTTATATAGTTAGATATGGATGATCCATACGTGGTCATATATTGAAAGACCGAAAGGACATCGGATGAAGTCAACATATATTTGTTAGTCGATACTTTAGTTCCGATAGACACTTCAGCAGTGCTAGGAGTGATTCCGTCCAAAGTTGAGAGCATGCCGACAGTAGCTAGGTTCAAAGGTCCGTACAGCGTGTCATCGATAGTCACACCATCAGTCGTATATTTAGTATACTGATAAAGCGAAGGGGTGGGATCATAGTTATCATTCAAATAGTATTTAAATAATTTATTGTTTTCATCCAAGGCCAATCCAAAACTAGCCGAATCATCTTCGTGATCTAAGTTATACCAGCATTTAGAATCAAAGTAATCTGTGAAATGACCTTCATTATTTTGAACCGTGCTGGTGACTTCATAAGAGTAGCGACTCACACCCGAGACACCGCTCAAGAAGCCGTTCAATACACTATCGCTATCATCGATGATGTCATCGTCATCTTGATTTCCTTCTAATCCCCTGCCGGAATTGTAGTCAATAGGCTTTTTATCCGTCTTGTCAGAAGGAGTGGTTATAGAAGTGCTATTGCCACAGCTTGTCAAGCTCAACAAGGAAAGCAATGCTAAAGAGAAGATTATTTTATTTCTTTTCATATTACTTAATCTCTCCTATTGAAATAGTCTTGGAGAAAGAATCTCCTGTATCTAACAAACCTTTAGTCTTATCAGATGACTTGTTGATGAAGAACTTGCTATATGTTCCAATATCGAATGAAGATCCTTCCTTGAACAAAGTCTTGGAAGTTTGATATCCACCATTACTAAACGAATCGACATTGTTGGCTTCTATAACTCTAACTTCATCGAAGAGATTATCATTAGAATCAACTCCAAATCCATAGTTGTATCTGCTCGATCCTCTATCGTTAGACATAGGAAGAATAATCTTATGTTGAGAATCGATGGTATCACCGGTCTTATATTCTTTAGAAGTATAAGTTCCATCATCTTTCTTTGAATTCACATCGACCACAAATTTTCTATTGTCGATATGATAGATTCTCACACCCTTATCGTTCATAGCTAAAGGTCTATCAGAAACACTTCTTCTAGAATCATCATAGTTCAATCCTTCATTTGTGTATAACTCGATTAAAATGTATTCGCTGAAAGGATCGAATTCATTCTTGTCATTGATGACATAGGAATCGCCAGGAATAACTATCAAAGCATTTTCGTTTTGCATGCTCTTCAAATCAATAGTTGCATTTCCAGTCACCAAATAAGGTTTGGTCCAACCCAATAGCATCTTGGAATACATGTTTTGATCGATGATATTTGAATCCATCATATCAACTTTTCCAACAGGGTTATAGCTAGAAACATCAGAATAGTAATCGTTCAATCCCAAGAAGTGACCTGTCTCATGAATATAAGTGTGTGTGTCGATTTTGCTAATGCCGTATCCTTCATACATGAAGTCGTAACTGGCCCAACCGAACAAGTTATAGATTGGCTTTGAAACATCGGGTTTTCTATCCTTTGTAGAGGTTTGATTTCCCCATGATGTATAAGCCCAGAAGTTATTATCTTCTCCTTTAGGTCCACCGTTAGAATAATTAGGGCAAGAATATATACACCATATTCCATCGATGTATCCATCTTTGTTATTGTCGTACTTAGTCAAATCAAATCCCTTGGTGTCAGACAACCAATCGCAGACCTTGTTTACGATACCGTAAGTATCAGACAAAGTGATGCTAGCCGCATTGGTGTAACTATATCCCAAGTCATCATTGATCTCACAATAATCTGTGACTTCACCACTAAGATTCAATTTCCCATAACTGGATTGATAGTAATAATCTTTGACCGAGCAATAGACATCATCTCTTCCAGAAGAGAAGAAAGCTTTGTCTAAATCAGACTTGACTCTTTCGCTATCATCGATTCCATCACCATCGATATCGATTGTTTCATATCCGGGTACAATCAAAGGAACTACAAGGATGTTCACATCACCAGTAGAAGGGAGAACTCTAGTGTTGTAGAACTTCTTATCAGTCAATGAATCAAAGTTTTCAGTCAAGGTGACATTTTCAGGATTCACTACCTTTCCACCAGTAGCCCCACTCACTTCAACACTGACCGAGTGCTTATATATACTATCGTCAGGAGTTTGACTAGTATTATTAGATGGATTGCATCCAACTAAGAACATAGACATCGACAATCCGATAAGTCCAAATAAATTTTTCTTCATTTTTACTCTCCTTTATCTTCTACATTGAGAACTTTTACTTTAAAAGGAAGCTCGTTTCCATCATCATATGTATAACGTCCATTGAAGAACTGATATCCATAAGACATGATGTCAAAAGGCTTACTTTCAGAATAATACAATGTTTGATTAGTCATCATTCCATTCTTATCAAAAGTATTGATTCCACTGGATTCAAGCAATCTGATTTGGTCGAAGTAATCGAAACTTTGGGGTAATTGGAAATTTTTAGATTCACTCATATTGTTGGATATAGGCATCAATATAGCTTCATCATCTGCGAGCATTTGACCGTCCCAAACATATCCGTCTACGTAGGCAAGTTTTTGTCCACCCATATAATCGACAACTTTACATTTAAAGATTCTAGAATCGATGTGATAGATTCTTACACCAACTTTATTTGCCATGGCAGATCTATCAAAAACGTAAGGTCCATAAGTATCCTGTTCATTGTTTCCATCAGGTGTATACAAATCAATCATCATATATTCACTGAAAGGATTGAATGTATATCTAAATTTATCGATTCTATTTCCTTTGATTGCGTCTTCGACACTTTGAGAGATTTCAGTGTAGTTTGAAGGAATGACTATTACTGAATTTCCACTGTTTTTAGAAACATTTGTAATAGTGATTTCACTAGTTCCATACACGACATAAGGAGTGACCCATCCCAACAACATCTTAGAATAAGAATCCAAATCTCCGATGTTTTGATCCATCATAGTAGATTCGCCAGCTGGATGATAGCTAGAATCAGATGAAGAATAATAGTCCTCCAATCCTAGTAGGTGACCAAACTCATGAATGAATGTATGAGAATCTAATTTGATTTTAGATAAGTCAGATAAATCCGGAGTATCATTTTTATTTCTTTCACAATATGATGTGTACATCATATCGAAACTAGACCATGAAAAGCCGGAAGTTGCGGGCTTATCATTTATAGATTTAGAATAGAAATCCCAATAAGTGAAATTCCAAAAAGCTTGATTCAAAGTGGAAGAATCAAACTGAGGATTAGATTCGTGTTGAATGTAGTTTTCTGTCGTCCAATCCAAATGATCGTAGACTAAATAAACACCGTCGATGTTTCCATCTTCATTATTATCAAAATCTTTTAGATTTATTCCTTGAGAAGAGCCAGCCCAATCCACTGCACCTCTCAATATTTTATTCACGATTGTTCCTTCAGCCCCTGAAGTTATGTCTTTGACATCAGAGACTAATGTAGTGGCATCGAACCAATCAGTGACTGTTCCACTCAAATTAAACTTTCCATAACTTGCTTCACTATAGTATTGCTTGACCGATTTAAATCCCAAAGAAGAGTCATCTTTGTCTCCGAAGAAAACCTTCTCAATATCAGATTTAACTTTATCAGTCTTGTATTCATTTCCACCAGGGAGATGAACAGGAATTACTAAAAGATTAGCATCGCCTAAAGAAGGCATGACTGACTTGTTGTTAGAAAGAGTTCCAGACAAATCATTATAATTTAATTCAAGATCCACCTTATCAGCTGGAACAAATCTACCATTGGAAGAATAATCGTTATTCTTATAAATTCTAACCGTAGCTAATCCACTGGTATCTGTATCGACTTGAATATCACCAGTGTTGCTACCATTTTCACTATTTGCTCTCTGACCACAACTAGTCAATAACAAAGAAAGCAATGAAACAGTGGTAATTAAAGCTTTTTTCTTAATGAACATATCGTTTCAAATCTCCTATTGCTGAAAACTGCATAATTATATCATTCATGGATAATTATATTCTTATTTATTTAGGTTTTTACTTTAATTAATCTTAAATATGTAGAAAGGTTAACTAATAATTGGAAAAATTCAAATTATTACTTAATATAACATTAAATTTTTAGCAATAAATATTATTAGTCTTCGCTATTTATAACTTTGATTGGCTTTTTAGTAATAGACTTTACTATTGCACTAATTGAAGGAATTAATCCAACCACAATCACAAATAACAACAAGAGCAAAATATAATCGATTTTAATTAAAAGCAAAGGAACATAAAAATAAAGTCCATCGAGACAAGAATCTATTATTCCTATTCCAAATAAAACTAATAAAAACTCCAAGATACTGATTCCAAAACTCAATAGCAATGCAATAGTCAAAAGCCCGTCTTTAGAGCATCCCAAAGACTTTAGTATTCCTAGATTATGATCTAAATCTTTTATAGCTGAATAAAGTAATGACCAACTTATAAAAATACTTATGATAAATAAAGCTAAATAAATTAATTTTTCTATCAAAGAAGGAATAGCAGAAAACATAATATGATTCTTTTTATATTCAAGATTATAAGACATAGATGTGGATATTCGAGTATCAGGAGCATCAGTTAAACTCTCTTTATCAATATCGTTTAAGAAATCCATATCTTCCTTAATGTTACCTTTGATTTCATATAAAAAACTAACAAATCCATTCACAACATTTGTCTTTTCTTCTTCACAATCTTTCGAGACATACACATAGCCAGATAGAAACTCTCCATTCAAAAAAGATTTGTCCTTTTCACTAAGGTTTTGATCTTGACCATCTACCTTAAGAAGAGAGTGATTCTTTAAAAATCCATCCAGTTCATGATTGGTTGCGGAGAAAATTCCGACAATCTTCTTTCCTTGATATTCTTTTCCAATCAAATCATCGACTGACTTTAAATCATTCTTATTGAAATCATCGTACGAATCTAGTCTATACTCAGTACTATGAAATAAGATCTCGGCGCTTATATCAGATATAGCAATCTCATCAGCATTCTTAGGATAACTACACTGAGTTTCAGTTTTTAATTCCTTGAATTTCTCTAAGTAAGGGAAATTATCATCTATTTTAATTGCTTTTCCTTTTTTTGATATATTAAAAAAACAAGAATCCACTTCTGTATCCTTCACGAAATTTCGAGAATTAGTGAAACCACAATCACAAATATCCCATTTCCTAACATTGTGCCTTCTAAACACGTCGTT
>ERZ1035051.329-NODE-329-length-18438-cov-4.581407_pt1 | contig 18438 bp, 10 predicted proteins | sample MGYA00520586_ERZ1035051 | MGnify/ENA primary metagenome ERZ1035051 (study PRJEB33766, sample SAMN09781692) | gut metagenome | biome: gut microbiome | host: Homo sapiens | place: Madagascar | study: EMG produced TPA metagenomics assembly of the PRJNA485056 data set...
ACGGGAGGAAGAAGAGACCAGATTGTCCCGATGAAATTGAAATCCATATTATTTTATCTCTTATTTTTTCGGAGTGCAAAGGTAAGGCTTTTGCTGCAAAAAGTGAAACTAAAAAGTGTAATTGTATGAATAACCATTAGTTTTAAGTAACTTTGCACCATACAATTACTTTTGAACTAATTTAAATAAAACCATTATAACAATGACCCAAAAACGAAATCTATTGATTGCTTTCATGCTTTTTATAGCATTGCAATTGTTTGCTGCTACACCTATCGAGGGCTTGCTTGAGCGCATCGACAAGGGTGCGTCTCGCAAGATTATGACAGAGATGGTTAGTGGCGATGCAGACTTCTTCGAGATTACGAGTCGTGAGGGCAAGCCCCTCGTTCGTGGTAACAACTATGTAAGCATTGCCTCGGGCATAAACTGGTATCTTAAGTATAGCATGGGCGTACATCTTACATGGAACTCTATGCACGCCAAACTACCCGCAACGCTGCCATTGGTGCAGGGAGTTGAGCGCCATACTACGGATATAAAGCACCGATACTACCTCAACTATTGTACGCTGTCTTACTCAATGGCATTCTGGGATTGGAAGCGTTGGGAACAAGAACTCGACTGGATGGCTCTGCACGGCATCAATCTATGCCTCGATATTGTGGGTACAGACGTGGTATGGCGCAATGTGTTGCTTAAGCTTGGCTATTCAAAGGATGAGGCTAACCAATTTATAGCTGGTCCGGCATTCCAGGCATGGTGGCTTATGAACAACCTTGAGGGTTGGGGTGGTCCAAACTCGGACAATTGGTACCTGCAGCGCGAGCGTCTGCAGAAGCAGATAATGAAGCGTATGAAGGAGCTTGGCATCAACGCATGTTTGCCTGGCTACTCGGGTATGGTGCCGCACGATGCCAAGCAGCGCCTTGGTCTCAACGTGGCAGACCCTGGCAAGTGGAACGACTATAAGCGTCCTGCCTTCCTTCTGCCTACCGATAAACGTTTTGCCGAGATAGCCGCTATATATTATAAGGAGATGCAGAAACTCTATGGCAAGGCACAATATTATAGTATGGATCCCTTCCACGAGGGTGGCAACGCACGTGGTGTAGACCTCGGTAAGGCTGGCGAGGCTATTATGTCTGCTATGAAGGCTGCCAATCCAAAGGCGGTGTGGGTAGCACAGGCTTGGGGTGCATGCCCTTATCCCGATATGATAAAGCATCTTAAAAATGGAGATGTGCTTGTGCTCGACCTCTACTCGGAAACACGTCCGCAGTGGGGCGACCCTGAGTCGACATGGTTGCGTAAGGAAGGATTCAACGGACACGACTGGGCTTTCTGTATGTTGTTAAACTTTGGTGGCAACGTTGGATTGTATGGCAAGTTGCAGCACGTGGTAGACGAGTATTATAAGGCACGTCAGAGCAAGTTTGCATCTACACTGAAGGGTGTTGGTCTTACAATGGAGGGCATAGAGAACAACCCTGTGATGTACGAGCTTGTTAGCGAGTTGCCTTGGCGCAACAATAAGTTTGGCTGGCAAGAATGGCTCAACAACTATGTTGAGGCACGTTATGGCAATATCAATAATACTAAGGTGCACGATGCCTGGATGCTGCTTGCACGCTCGGTATATGGTGCATCAGACAAGGTGCTGGAGCAAGGATGCCACGAGTCGGTGCTGTGTGCTCGTCCGGCACTGGATGTATATCAGGTGTCGTCGTGGTCGGAGATGGAAGAGTTTTATAATCCAGATGATGTTATACGTGCAGCACAACTTATGGTTGAGGCTTCGCATGAGGTAAAGGCAAATGCCAACTTCCGCTACGACCTTGTAGACATTACCCGTCAGGCTATAGCCGAGAAAGCACGTTACGTATATGCCGAGATAGTGGCTGCATATCGGGCAAAGGATCGCAAGATGTTCGATTATACCACACGACGTTTCCTTGATATAATATTACAGCAAGACCGTCTTCTGTCGTCAATACCCGACTTTATGGTGGGTACTTGGATTCGAAGCGCACGCAATCTTGGAACCAATACCCAAGAGAGCAACCATTATGAGTGGAACGCTCGTGTGCAGATAACAACTTGGGGTAATCGTGACGCTGCCGAGAAAGGCGGTCTGCGCGAGTATGCCCATAAGGAATGGAATGGTGTGCTTGCCGACTTCTACTATCCACGTTGGAAGGTTTACTTCGAGGCTCTTGCCGATACTTTCGATGGCAAGCCAATGAAGAACATCGACTTCTATGCTATGGACGAGGCATGGACGCTTAAGCACAATGTCTATCCGTATGAGGCACAGGGCGACGCCTTAGAGTTTGCGCAGAAGGCAGCTGCTGAGGTATTATAAACGATGCTGTATAGTTTGCAACCCAGTTGCAGAAGATAAGCCTTAACTTTGCACCATAATTAATAATGTACTACAAAAATATAAAGATTATGGGCAAATGTAAATGTTGCAATACTCATGAGCATGGTCATAGCCATGGCCATCATCATGAGCACGAACATCACCATGATGAGCATGGCGAAGGAGGACTGAGAGGAAAGCTGTTGCTGATAGCAGCAACAGTTTTCCTGCTTATAGGAGCAGTGATAGTAGAGCACAATACAAGTCTTGCCACATGGCAGTTGCTGCTTGTGTATCTTGTGCCATATCTGCTGATAGGTCATGACACTCTTGGCGAGGCATTGGAAGGAATAGCCAAGGGCGACATGTTCAACGAGGATTTCCTTATGTCGGTAGCTACGATAGGAGCCTTGTGCATAGGCTTTTTACCAGGAGCCGAGACACAATTCCCCGAGGCAGTGTTTGTAATGCTCTTCTTCCAAGTGGGCGAACTCTTCGAGGGTTATGCCGAAGGCAGAAGCCGTGAGAGCATCTCTCATCTTATGGACATACGTCCGGATGTAGCGAATGTGGAGCGTAACGGAACGGTAGAGTCAGTCAAACCAGAGGATGTAAGGGTAGGCGAGACAATCGTAGTGCGTCCAGGTGAGAAGATACCTCTCGACGGAATAATTGTTGAAGGCGCCACATCGCTCAATACAATAGCCTTGACAGGTGAGAGCTGTCCGCGCGATGTAGAGGAAAAAGACGAGGTAGTGTCAGGTTGCATCAATCTTACGGGAGTGATACGTGTGAAGACCACAAAGACATTCGGCGAGAGCACAGTATCCAAGATAATCCGACTCGTGGAGAGTGCCGATGAGAACAAGTCGCGCAGTGAGTCGTTCATCACACGTTTTGCGCATGTCTATACCCCGATAGTAGTGTTTGCGGCATTGGCATTGGCTTTCATTCCGCCATTCTTCTCGGCAGATGGCTATGCCACAGCATTCTCCACATGGTTGTATAGAGCATTGATATTCCTCGTAGTCTCTTGTCCTTGCGCCTTGGTCATCAGTGTACCGCTGTCGTTCTTCGGAGGCATCGGAGCGGCATCGCGCAGAGGAATACTCATCAAGGGCAGTGGATATATGGACACATTGGCCAATCTTGGTACAGTAGTGTTCGACAAGACAGGCACACTTACCCATGGCGAGTTTGCTGTAGAGGCTGTGCATCCCAGCGATTTCGATGAACATGAACTGCTTCATCTTGCTGCCCATGTGGAACATTTCACCACTCATCCCATAGGAGCCGCCTTGCGCAATGCCTTCCCTTCGGAGGCAATCGATGGCTGCAAAATAGAAGAAGTGGAAGAGATAACCGGTCGTGGCATACGTGCCAAGGTATCAGGTCGCACGGTATGCGTGGGCAACGGAAAGATGATGGAGGATATAGGTTTGGAAGCTCACAACTGTCATCTGGCAGGCACAATCATTCATGTGGCTGTCGACGGCAAGTATGCTGGACATATTGTCATCAACGACAAGATAAAAGAGGACAGTGCTGAGGCTATTACCTCGCTGAAACGTCTTGGGGTAGATAAAACGGTTATGCTCACTGGCGACCGTGAAGCCGTAGGCAAGGATGTGGCAGAGCGTTTAGGCTTGGATGAATATCATGCCGAGCTCCTTCCTGCCGACAAGGTGGCCCATGTGGAACGATTGATAAGAGAAAAAGCCGAAGGAAAGAGCCTTGCTTTTGTTGGCGATGGTATTAATGATGCCCCGGTACTTAAGCGAGCCGATGTGGGTATAGCCATGGGAGCACTTGGTAGCGATGCTGCTATTGAGGCAGCCGATGTGGTGCTTATGGATGATAAGCCGTCCAAGATATCCACTGCCATAGGCATAGCACGCCGTACAATACACATAGCCCGCGAGAATGTGGTGTTCGCTATAGGTGTTAAGGTGGCAGTGCTCTTGCTTGCAACCGTAGGACTCGGCAACATGTGGATGGCAGTGTTTGCTGATGTAGGTGTTACGGTGCTGGCTGTTCTTAATGCAATGAGGACATTGAGAAAATAACTGTTATGTTGCAAGTCAAATTATAAAAAATGAGGAGATGTAGTCTAAACATCTCCTCATTTTTTATAGTATGCAATTACTACTGTTTAGTATTCCATTGAGAATGTTATGCCGCGACGCATCATATCCTTGGCTGTTGACTTAAGGCGAACAAGGAAGTTGTCGTACGATGGCTTGTTCTTGGTCCAACCTGCCTCTGCAAGTGCTATGGCACGTGGATAAGCTTGGTAGTATATACGCTCAGGAGTGGTAATGCACTCGCTCCAAAGCGTACCGGCAACACCAAAGAGATTATTCTTCTCAAAGTCGGCACCCTTGCCCCACGAAGGATCTAACGAATAGGTGGCCTTAAGCGATGTTACAGGCATACCCCAGTTTACCTCTGGCATGTCACCCTTAGCCATAGGATAATCGAAGTAGCAGTGCTCTCCAGGGCATAGCATAATGCGTGCGTTGTTCTCTACTGCTGCATCAAGAGCCTTTTCTGTGAGTCCTTGACGCCAAGCAAAGGTTACACAACCTGGCTGTATCTTTTTGAAGTCTGTTTCGTACCAGAACATCGGTGTCTTGTGATAAGTGTCGCGCAAGAGTTCGATGATACGGTCGAAGAGGTAGCCTTGTAGCTTCCAGTTCTCCGAACGGTCGGTAGTTGTTATGCCTATCTTCTTCTTTAGAGCCTGACATTTAGGACAGTCGGTCCAGCAGTCGAGAGCCGGATTGCCAGCCTCGTCGCCTCCAAGGTGGATATACTTAGATGGGAAGATGTCGGCAAGCTCCTTGAACACATAACCCAAAAACTCGTATGTAAACTCGTTGCCAGGACATAGCAGTTCGTTGGATACGCCACATGTGGTGCGTATAGGCACCCTACGCTGATGGCATGTAAGTTCGGGGAATACGCTGATAGCGGCAACCTCATGTCCAGGCATCTCTATCTCAGGCACAATATCGATGTGATACTTGGCGGCGTAAGCCACCAGTTCGCGCATCTGCTCCTGTGTGTAATATCCCTTATATGGCATTTGGATGTCGTCCTGTCCCCAGCGATAAGAAGCCTGTTCTGTAAGCTGTGGATACTTCTTTATCTCTATACGCCAAGCCTGGTCGTCAACCAAGTGCAGGTGCAAGGCGTTGAGCTTATAACGGGCCATCTCAGGTATGAAAGCCTTAAGTTCGTTGAATGGAATAAAGGTACGGGCTGGGTCAACCATAAGTTCGCGAACGTGAGTGCGTGGAGTATCCTTTATCGTGAGTTGTGGAATAGCGTCCACACATTTCTTATTGCCCGAACCACGCAGTATTTGGTCTAAAGTCATCAATCCCCAGAACACACCACTCGGTGTCTTGCCCTTTATGTTTACACCTTTTGCGTCGACTGTAAGTGTGTAAGCCTCGTTATCTTCGAGCGAAGAGTCGATGTCGAGCACAAGTTGCAGACCACGCTGACGGCTGTTTACGATATTTCCTATGCGGTTGCTTAGCATCTCGCGAGCCTGTTCCACCTCGTTGTTCAATATTGTGCCTTCGCCGTCCATGTGTGCAACAACGATATTCCAAGCTGTATGCACGTTAAGTGTCTTTGCGCCTTTTTGTACATTAAGCACCTGTGGCATAGGAGTTAGGCATAGTGTCGGGTCGCTCACCTCGTTGCCCATCTTTGGCTCTGCATAGAAACGGCTCCATCCGGTAGCCTTCATATAAGCCTTCTCGCTGCCTTTCGGAACAATAAGTCTTACGCTGCCCGGAGCTATGCCATAGAATGAAGACACATCTGCCTTAGGTGGTACTTTCGAGTTGAGCTTTACTGTCTTCAAGCCAGAAAGTCGTGCAAAGGCGTATTCGCCTATTACTGGCTGGCCCTCAATAGTAAGTTCTGTAAGACTTTTACATCCCGAGAAGGCAGCTGCGCCTATTATCTCTACCGATGCCGGTATAGTGATGTCATGTAGTTTGTCGCAAGCAAAGAAAGCCTGGGTGCCAATCGACTTCAGTATCTTAGGCAGTGTGATATGCTCTAGTTGATGGCGTGAGTGGAACGCGTTGTTTGGCAGTTCGGTGCTATTAGCGTCGCTTAGGTCGATAGTGCGTGTCTGAAAACACAGGTCGCGCATTTGTCTATAGTCCGAATTGCCCTTGGTAGACAGTTCGCCTGTAAGCTTAAGGCTTACTGCCATAGCTTTCTTTTCCGGCTTAAGGTCGTTCATATTAGCGACTGTTTGAGCCGATAGTGCAGCCGAAATAATAGTGGCGGCAGATAGTAGCAAGATTCGTTTCATTTGTTTTTTGATTATTGTTTAATTTGATTATAGTTTAAATTAATAGATGCCAATCAAACCAGTCCGTCAATATGTTTCTTAAGTTCTTTCAACTCGTTGCGCACATTGATGAGCGTGGCAAGTATGTCGGCGTTCTTGTCAACACCGGCTCTGTTCTTGTTCAGCATCTTGCGCGCGGCGGCAAGCTTGAAACCACGCACTTTTACGAGATTGTGTATAACGCGAATTTGCTCGATGTCCTTCTCCGTATATTGGCGCACATTCTGCCCCACGGTCTTAGGCTTGAGATGAGGAAACTCGGTCTCCCAATAGCGCAGAGTCGACTCTCGCACATCAAACATCTGAGCCACTTCCTTTATGGAATAGTATAGTTTCACGTTCTTGTTAGTGTTCAGTGCCATATTATTTATTAATTTATTTGCAAAAATAACCAAAACGGAGTATCTTTGCAAATGTTTTAGAAATAAATAAACAAATATAGATAACATATATACAATATGATGACAGCTAACGAAATCCGCGACTCGTTCAAGAAGTTTTTTGAGTCGAAAGGACACACCATCGTGCCAAGTGCTCCGATGGTAATCAAGGATGACCCAACATTGATGTTCACCAACGCTGGTATGAACCAGTGGAAAGACATCATTCTCGGCACACGAGAGCCAGAACCACGCCGCCGTGCCGACACTCAGAAGTGCCTCCGTGTGAGCGGCAAGCACAACGACCTCGAAGAGGTAGGCCACGACACCTATCACCACACCATGTTCGAGATGCTCGGCAACTGGTCGTTTGGTGACTATTTCAAGGAAGGAGCCATCGACTATGCCTGGGAATATCTCGTAGACGTACTTAAGCTTAATCCTGCCGACCTCTACGTCACAGTGTTCGAGGGCTGCGAGGAAGAAGGACTCTCACGCGACGATGAGGCTGCATCATATTGGGCAAAGCACGTGCCTGCCGACCATATCATCAATGGCAACAAGCACGACAACTTCTGGGAGATGGGCGATACAGGTCCTTGTGGTCCATGCTCTGAGATTCACCTCGACTCACGTACACCCGAGGAGAAAGCCAAGACTCCAGGACGTGAACTCGTAAACAAGGACGACCCACAGGTGATTGAGATTTGGAACATCGTGTTCATGCAGTATGAGCGCAAGGCCAATGGCTCTCTTGTTCCGCTGCCTATGCACGTGATTGATACAGGTATGGGATTCGAGCGTCTTGTTCGTGCCATGCAGGACAAGCACTCCAACTACGACACCGACATCTTCCAGCCAATCATCAAGGAAGAGGAGGCTATTACAGGTCTTAAGTATGGTGTAAGCGAAGAAACCGACGTGGCAATGCGCGTATGTGCCGACCACTTGCGTGCTGTAGCCTTCTCTATTGCCGATGGCCAGTTGCCTTCTAACGCCAAAGCAGGCTACGTAATCCGTCGTATCCTACGCCGTGCTGTGCGCTACGCTTACACATTCCTCGGACAGAAGGAGGCATTCATCTATAAGCTCATCCCCGTATTGACCCGTGAGATGGGTGAGGCATTCCCAGAGCTCAAGGCTCAGCACGACCTTATCCTCCACGTTATCAAGGAAGAGGAAGACTCATTCCTGCGCACACTTGAGAAGGGTATCAACCTCCTTTCTTCGGCAATGGAAGAGCTTAAGAAGCAGAACAAGACACAGCTCGACGGTGTTCAGGCATTCCGCTTGTTCGATACTTACGGTTTCCCGCTCGACCTTACCGAGCTTATCTGCCGTGAGAATGGCTTCACTGTTGACGAGGCTGAGTTTAATGCCGAGATGCAGAAGCAGAAAGACCGTGCCCGCAATGCTGCGGCTGTAGAGAATAGCGACTGGGTGATACTCCGTGAGGGTGAGCAGCAGTTTGTAGGCTACGACTACACTGAGTACGAGTGCCATATCCTGCGCTATCGCAAGGTTACACAGAAAAAGAACACATATTTCGAGCTTGTACTCGACAACACTCCTTTCTATGGTGAGATGGGTGGTCAGGTAGGCGACAATGGTGTTCTCGTAAGCGAGGACGAGACAGTGACCATCACCGACACAAAGCGCGAGAATGGTCAGTCAATCCATATCGTTAAGGCTCTGCCTAAGAATCCTGAGGCCGACTTCATGGCTTGTGTTGATGTAGACGCACGTGAGGCTTCTTCAGCAAACCACACTGCTACCCACTTGCTCGACTATGCCTTGAAGCAGGTGCTTGGCGACCATGTTGAGCAGAAGGGTTCGTTCGTATCGCCAACAACATTGCGTTTCGACTTCTCTCATTTCACTAAGGTGTCTGACGAGGATCTTCGCAAGGTAGAGCGTCTTGTCAACGACCTCATTCGTCAGGATCTTCCGCTTGACGAGCATCGCGACACTCCATTCGAGGAGGCTAAGAAGCTTGGTGCTATTGCCCTCTTTGGCGAGAAGTATGGCGACAAAGTGCGTGTTGTACGCTTTGGTCCGAGCTGTGAGTTCTGTGGTGGTATTCACGCAAAGTCAACAGGTCGCATTGGATTCTTCAAGATTATCTCTGAGAGCAGTGTTGCCGCTGGCATCCGCCGTATTGAGGCAAAGACTGGCAAGGAGTGCGAGGAGCTGATATATAACATTGAGGACGGCATGAAGGCTATCCGTGCATTGTTCAATAATGCTAAGGACCTGCAGACTGTCATCGGTAAGTATATCGAGGAGCACGACGCAATGAAGAAGAACATCGAGCAGTTCCAGGCTCAGGCTGTGGAGCGCACCAAGTCAGAGCTTATCCAGAAGGCTCGCGAGGTGAACGGTGTTAAGGTTATCACTGCCGTATTGCCTATGGAGCCGGCTGCTGCCAAGGACTTGATGTTCAAGCTCCGTCAGGCTATAACCGAGAACATGCTTGCTGTTATCGGCACAGTAGCTCACGACAAGCCAATGCTTAACGTAGCAATGAGCGACGATCTTGTAAAGGATCACTCACTCAACGCAGGTCAGATGGTTCGCGAGGCAGCCAAGCTTATCCAAGGTGGTGGCGGCGGTCAGCCTCACTTTGCCCAGGCAGGTGGCAAGAATAAGGATGGTCTGTCGGCTGCTGTAGACAAGGTAGTTGAGTTGGCTCAGCTGTAATGTCCATTCACTTCATGAGCGAAGCAAGTTATATTCCTATTACTTACTATAACTACTTTCGCTTGCGAAACTTAAATAACATAATAAAGAGGAGGTTGAGCAGAAACAGCTCAACCTCCTTTTGTTTTATGCTCCAGCCAACTATCACATTTTTTGCACGACTTTTTATTTGTGCGTCTTAATTACACCTATAAGTAGCGGAGGTCTCCGGCCTCCGCAGCATCATGTCGAATACAAATTACATCATTACTAATAGTTTGTATCATTGATTGCTGCGGAGGCCGGAGACCTCCGCTACTATTCTGTCTTTCCCCAAAAACATGTCCTTCTGTTCTCATGTCTTTCAAAAAAAACATGTTCTCATGTCTTTCAAAAAAAACTTTTCAGTCTTCTTATTTGACAACATTTATTATCTTTGCATAATATATCTTTTAGACACTATCTTATGAAGAAAATAGCTTATTCATTTGTTTTATGGTTTGCTGCTTGCGCATTTGGTTTTGTGCAACCAATGCAGGCACAACTCTATAAGAATCCATCGTATACGGCCGAGGAACGTGCAGCCGACTTGCTTAAGCGTATGACTCTTGAGGAGAAGATAGCGCAGATACGCCATATACATTCATGGGATGTCTTTGACGGGCAACGGCTTGATACAGAGCGTATGCGTAGCTTTGTGGGCGATTGTTGTTGGGGTTTTGTTGAGGGATTTCCGTTGACGGGCGAGAGTTGTCACAACAATATGAACCGTATACAGAAGTATATGGTAGACAGCACCCGACTTGGCATACCCGTTTTTACCGTGGCCGAAGCCTTGCATGGCTCGGTGCACGAGGGTTCTACCATATTTCCCCAGAACATTGCCTTGGCATCAACCTTCAATCCTAACCTTGCCTACAGACGTGCACAGGCTATTGCCGGCGAACTTCATTATGAAGGTATACGCCAGATACTTGCGCCTTGCATAGACGTTGTGCGCGATATTAGATGGGGACGTGTTGAGGAAACCTTCGGCGAGGATCCTTTCCTTAACGCTGCGTTTGCATGCGAGGAAGTGAGAGGATATCTCGACAATGGCATATCGCCAATGCTAAAGCACTTTGGTGCACACGGCAATCCGATGGGAGGCCTTAACCTTGCATCGGTAAACTGTGGTGTTGGCGAGTTGCACGATGTCTATTTGTATCCCTTCCGCAAGGTTATAACAACATTGCCCGTACAGGCTGTTATGTCGACATACAATTCTTGGAACCGTGTGCCTAATTCGTCTTCACGCTATCTGCTTACAGACGTGTTGCGCGACAAGTGGGAATTTAAGGGGTATGTATATTCTGATTGGGGAGCGATAGATATGCTTTACACTTTCCAGCGCACGGCTTCAAGCCAGGCCGAGGCTGCTGTGCAGGCTCTATCGGCAGGATTGGATGTTGAGGCTTCCAGCGAGTGTTATCCTAAGCTTATAGGTCTTGTCAAGGAAGGAAAGTTTGATGTTAGGCTTATTGACGAGGCTGTACGCCGTGTGTTGCTTGCCAAGTTTCGTGCCGGACTATTTGAGGATCCTTATGGCAAACGTTATGCCTCTTCAGCACAACTACGTTCTGTAGCCAATGCAAGTCTTGCACGCGAGATAGCCGAGGAGTCGGCAGTACTTCTTAAGAACGACAATCATTTGTTGCCTTTAAACCTATCACAACTTGGTTCGGTTGCTGTAATAGGACCCAATGCTGACCAAGTGCAGTTTGGCGACTATTCGTGGAGCCGATCTAATAAAGACGGCATAACACCTCTTTCGGCTATACGTAGTATGGCCGATAAGCATGGGGTGAAGGTGCGCTATGCCCGTGGATGCAATCTTATGACTACAGATACATCGCATATTGCCGAGGCTGTGTCGGCTGCCAAGATGAGCGATGTGGCAATAGTGTTTTGCGGTAGTGCCAGTGCTTCGCTTGCACGCGATTATGGTGGAGCCAATTGTGGTGAGGGATTTGATTTGTCTTCTCTCTCGCTTACGGGTGCTCAGAGTGATTTGATACGTGCGGTTAAAGCCACAGGCAAACCAGTTGTGCTTGTGCTTGTTACGGGTAAGCCTTTTGCTATTGCTTGGGAGAAGGCTAATATAGAGTCTATCATTGTGCAATGGTATGCCGGTGAACAGGAAGGCAATGCCATTGCCGACATTCTATTTGGCAAGGTCAATCCTTCTGGGCATCTTACAGTATCGTTCCCGCAGAGTGCAGGTCATCTGCCAGCTTACTACAACTATTTGCCGAGCGATCGTGGCTTCTATCATAAGTATGGCAGCTATACAAGCCCAGGACGCGACTATGTCTTTTCTTCGCCCGATGCCTTATGGTCGTTTGGTCACGGAATGTCGTATACCACATATGCTTACTCTAATATGAGAGTAGACGCACAGGCCGATTCGGTTAAGGTGTATGTTGATGTTGCCAATACCGGAGATGTTGCCGGCAAGGCTGTGCCGCAGCTTTATGTGCGCGATATGTATAGTTCGGTGGCAACGCCCGTAAAGCAGTTGAAGGCATTTAACAAGGTATACCTACAACCAGGCGAGCGTGCAAGAGTGGCTTTGCATTTTGCTGTTGCCGACCTTGCCTTTACCGATGAGAAAGGTGATAGTAGGGTAGAGCCAGGCGACTTTGAGTTGCAAGTAGGCGAGTCATCCGACAGCATATTGCTTCGCGATACAATAAATATCGGAGGCATGTCGGTTGATAAGACCGAGCAAATGGTTCAGACTGTAGCTGTTAAGACAAAGGGACGCATTATTAAGATTACTGGAGTGGTGCGTGATGTGCAGGCTACGCCTATCGAAGGCGTTGAGGTATATTCTGCAGGAACCAAACGAGTGGTTGCACTTACAGCCAAGTCGGGCAAGTATACAGCCGAGGTCGCATCAGATGATGTGCTGATATTCAGAAGAAGCGGACTCATAGACGAGTCGCTGCAAGTAGATGGACGCAAGGCAATAAATGTAAAAATGCGAAATAAGTAGTGTTCATGTCTCAGCCAACTCTTCATGCAAGGCGAAAAGCATATACAAGGGGATGTTGACAATTCCCTCTTCCTTATTTTTGGAGTAGGGCAGCAAGCTTGTACGCAAGGATAGTCTGGGCATGTATTTTTGTCTGTACACTTTAAGACTCTTAGCATTCATTGTAAGCCCTGCTTTACATTCTAAGGGGAATACCTCCATACCGTCAGAGATAAGGAAGTCAACTTCGGCTGCTGAAGATGAAGTCCAGTAATAGTTGGTTTGAAGTCGTTTGAAGAGTTGAAGCTCCTGACATACGTATTGTTCTGTCAGTGCACCCTTGAACTCTTCAAAGATTCTGCTGCCTTCGAGTATCACCTTAGGAGAAACACCACTCATACATCTAAGCAAACCTACATCCAAAAGAAATACCTTGAAACTCTTCAAGTCGGCATAAGCCTTGAGTGGGATATCCGGTTTGCTGATATTATATGTACGTATAATCTCTCCTGCATCACTGAGCCACATAAGAGAGTCCTCATATTCTCTTGCTCTGGCACCCTCGCGCACAAGGCCATAAACAAATTTCTTGTTTTCCTTGGCGAGCTGTGACGGTATACTGTCCCACACATATCTTATTTTCTCTATAATTTGTCTTGGAGCATGTTTTGAGAAGTCGTTCTCGTAGGCAGCAACTAATTGTTTCTGCACGTCGTCAACCTCGAAGAAGTCGTGAGTGTCCAACCATTTTAATATTGCAGACGGCATTCCGCCAATGACGAAGTATTTCTTAAGATAGTCAGTAAGTTTCTCTGTGAATGCAGCAAGGTCGCGGTTGCCATCCTTCAATATATAGTCTATCAGCATTCCCTCGCCATTAGCAAGCAGAAACTCACGGAAGGAGAGTGGGTATAAATCAAGGAATTCCACCTTGCCTACTGGAAACGAAGTGCCTTCGTGCAAAGCCACACCCAATAGCGAGCCTGCACAGCATATAGCATATTCGGGTGCTTCTTCAGCAAAATACTTCAATGATGTCAAGGCGCGTGGCATCTCTTGTACTTCGTCAAATATTATCAGAGTGTCTTCAGGCAGAATCTTTTTTCCTGAGTAGACCGACAACTGTTCGATTATTCGTTTTGGTGACAATGTTCCTTCAAATATTGCACCCAAAACATCCTTTTGCTCAAAGTTAATATAGCAAACGTCTTTGAACGACTTTTTGCCAAAGTCTTTAAGCAACCATGTCTTGCCAACCTGTCTTGCACCTCGAAGGATAAGTGGTTTGCGGTCGGATTTTTCCTTCCATTTCTGTAGCTCGTTTATCAGTATTCTTTCCATATCTATAGGCGTTTTTGCAAAGATACTAATTATCAATGGATTATATAGTGTTTATCACATTTTTGGCACGACTTTTAACTACATTTATCACATTTTTGGCACGACTTTTTATCGGTTTCATCACATTTTCGGCATGAGTTTGCGTGTTTTGCTGCAAAATATTCCTCTATATTACTATAAATTTTGCGTCTTAATCATTGCTTTCTGGCATAATGCACGCAATGTAGTAAATAGGTAGATAAGTCACTCCGTCCTTAACTTCCACATTCTTGGCATTCGACAATACAAAAGCCTGGTGAATGTTATATTCCTTAATCTGCAGGAACTTATCCAATGCGCTATGTACTTGATAATCTTTGCCTGACTTTATCTCCAGTGGAAGAACAGACAGATTGACCATGTCGTCTATGAGATAGTCCACCTCGCCTGTTTTCTTGTTGTCGTAATAATAAAGGTTGAATCCGTGTGCGCGTAATTCCTGCGCCACAACCGTCTCATAGACAGAGCCAAGATTGATGCTTGCCATGTCGTCCATAATGGCCTTTATGTTTGTGCCAAAGAAAATGCCTGTCAGAATGCCCACGTCGTTCATGTACAGCTTAAGAAGATTTTTTCCACTATTTTCTATTAATGGGAAACTCGGCTTGCTTATAGCTTTCACTTCCAAGGCAATGCCTGATGATATGAGATAGTCAAACTCCTCAACATAATCGCTCATACGTTTGCCTTTCTTGTCTTCTATGTCTTTGGCAATCACCCGTTTCTTCTTGTTTTCCAAGTTTGATGGAATCATACTGTAGATACGTTGTATTTTCAAACGGTTATGCGTCTCCTCATATCTTGCTGCATCCACACCATACAAATGGTGTATGTTGTTCTGTATGTTCCTTACGGTAGTGATGTTTTTAGTGTTGACAAACTCTTTAACAGCATCCGGCAAACCTCCCACAAGTAGATATTTCTTGAATAGGTCGAGCAATTTGTTGTGAATAGCATCCGGCATTTGTTTGCGTTCGGCAAAATTCCGGTGCATAGTGTCCAATACCAACTGTCCTACACCATTGGCAATAAGAAATTCCTCGAAATCCATAGGATACATGTGTTTGATGATGATGCTGCCTAATGGAATTGACGATGTAATTTTAAGAGTTACGCCAAGAAGAGAGCCACTGGCTATATAAGTGAACTTGTCGTCTTCGCGCAAAAACTTCAACAATGTCAGGAGATGGTCGTAAGCCTGTATTTCGTCAATGAAGATAAGCGTGTCTTGCTTGCTTCCCATTCTGTCGCCTGCAACAGAACTTAACGCAAGATAGAAATCGTCCTTGGTTCTTGCATCAGCAAAAATACGGTCGCCCAACTTGTCTGTCTCCATATTTATCTCGATATAGTTAGAAAAGAGTTTCTTTCCAACTTCTCTAATTATATACGACTTTCCAATCTGGCGTGCACCATCAATAATAAGAATCTTGTCAGTTCTTGATTGTAAGTGACTTATAATGTCGTTTTCTATTTTACGGTATAGCATAATTACACTTTTCTTGTTATATAACTATTGCAAAAATACACTTTTCCTATGAAATGCACAAGCTAAAACTACACTTTTCCTATGAAAATGGTAGGCTAAAACTACACTTTTCAACCTAAAAGCCAACCAACAGCACACCAAGAAAGTGGCTGACGGCAAGAAATCCACATTCAAGCCTATCGAGATAAGCGATGATGGACTGGAATGTATAGAGTGGCTTTCTGTAGACTGCACCTCGGCACAAAAAGATGCGCCTTGGCATAGCGGAAGATAAGCCTTTGCGCCTAAAGGTGCGCAATATTTGCGGTGACGAGACTGTCTTTGTATTGTAGTAGTTTTATATACTTGGCAAAGTATATTGATATAAATGGCAAAGTATATTGATATAAATGGCAAAGTATATAAATATAAATGGCAAAGTATATTAGTATTACTTTTTAGCTTCAGAATCTCTTTCCGAAGATGATGTGGAAGAAGGTGGTGGCGAGAATCTTGATGTCGGTCCACAGACTCTGGTGTTCGAGGTAGTAGAGGTCGTAGTCGAGGCGTCGCAACATCTTCTCCATAGTGTCGGTATAGCCGTTGTGTAGGGTGGCGTATGATGTAACACCAGGACGTATGGCATACAATTCGGCATAGCGTGGATTGTGCTGCATAATTTGGTCGATATAGAACTTGCGTTCTGGTCGGTAGCCAATGAAAGCCATGTCGCCCTTGAACACGTTCCACAACTGTGGCAATTCGTCGAGATGATGGGCACGCATCCATTTGCCTGTGCGTGTAAGGCGCGGGTCGCATAAGGCTCCGTCGAGCAACAGCTGCGGACCGTCTTTTTCGGCATCGTGGGTCATGCTGCGAAACTTATAGATATAAAAAGGCTTGCCATGCAGTCCAATACGCTCTTGACGATAGATGACAGGTTCTCCGTCCTCAAGACGTATTGCCACATAGCATACGAGAAATAAAGGGGCGAAGACGACCAGAGCTATTGCTGAGGCTATAAAATCTATAAGTCTTTTCATTCTATTATATTCGGTTCTTATATTATAACGCAAAAAGAGAATTTTAATTGTATAAAGGTATCTTTAATTTTGGAATGGGGACAGGTTGAGACATGAGAACATGTTTTTTTTGAAAGACATGAGAACATGAGGACATGTTTTTTTTGAAAGACATGGGAACATGAGGACATGTTTTTTTTGAAAGACATGAGAACATAAGAACATGTTTTTTTGAAAAGACATGGGAACATGAGGACATGTTTTTTTTGAACAATCCTTACATCTGTAAGGGTTGAGTGTTTTTTTTATCATTATAATTTGCCATTGCGACAAAATTTCATTATTTTTGTCGCAAAATCTGCGACGTTATTCTACGCATATTGTCGCATCAAGCTAAAAACATTAGTATAAGTAGGTGTTCATAATTATTTATATAATAACAGCATCACCTACCATAGCATCTATAACCTCATATAACAGTTACGTAGGAGCCGCTACGCGCCTTTATATCTGAGATTATATCTACCATACTATTTAATACTCTTAAATATAAAAATAATTAAGAACACCTACTTATGTATATACACGAAAGAGATAATTGGACGGCATTCAGATGGGACGCTTCTGAACTTACAGCACTGCTCGAAGAAGTGAGCCGTAAGCAAGGATTGCTATATGGTAGACTTGCATCACTTGGTTTCGACAGCAAGCTAAAGGCTATGGCAGAGAATCTGACCTACGACATTGTATATTCATCGGAGATAGAGGGAATACGACTGAATGTTGACGAGGTGCGATTTTCTATAGCCAGAAAACTTGGCATTGAGAATGTCAAGCAGACCGCACCATCTCATTATGTAGACTCTGTTGTAGCAGTTATGCTTGATGCAGTAAACAATTATGATCAGCTATTGACAAAAGAGAAAATATGTGCTTGGCAAGCCTCGTTCTTCCCTACTGGCTTTAGTGAGGGCTCACAAATTGAAGTAGGCAGATATCGTACAAATGAGGAGCATATCGTCTCTGGAATGTTTGGCAGAGAGAGAGTACATTACATAGCACCATCACCTGAACGTGTGGAGAAAGAAATGGCGACTTTTATTGAATGGTTTAATACTGAAGAAAACGTCAGTTCTGTAATCCGCTCGGCTATAGCCCATTTTTGGTTTGTAAGTATCCACCCTTTTGAGGATGGTAACGGACGACTTGCACGAATACTATCCGACATGCTCTTGGCACGTGCCGACAAGAGCGAATTTCGTTTCTATAATATTTCGTCACAAATAAACAATGACAAGAACCACTATTACGACATATTGGAGAAAATGCAGCACGGCGATGGCGACATCACAGAATGGATATCATGGTATGCCCACACTCTATCCATTGCGCTTGATAAAGCTGAAACCATAGTAACTACGATTCTAAACAAAAGTTTCTTCTGGCAAAAGGCGTCTTCTGTTGCATTAAGCCAAAGACAAACAGATGTCCTCAATCTCTTCCTCGATGGTTACGAGGCCAAAATAACATCCAAAACTTGGGCTTCGTTGGCAAAATGCTCTAAAGATACTGCCCTAAGAGACATTCAAGACCTCGTTGAAAAGGATATCCTACGTGAGGATTTTCCTGGAGCTAAGCGTCCAAGCTACTCTATTATCTACGACCCTGAAGATATAACTGCATTCTTCTCGGACATCGATATAAAAGAAAGCAACAATGCCACGTATCTTACAGCTCTGTACAAAGG
>ERZ1035051.331-NODE-331-length-18427-cov-12.055138_pt1 | contig 18427 bp, 12 predicted proteins | sample MGYA00520586_ERZ1035051 | MGnify/ENA primary metagenome ERZ1035051 (study PRJEB33766, sample SAMN09781692) | gut metagenome | biome: gut microbiome | host: Homo sapiens | place: Madagascar | study: EMG produced TPA metagenomics assembly of the PRJNA485056 data...
AAAGAAAAAGAAAAAAAGAATTATGAATCATCTATTTGTTTTCAAAAAAATCAGTCGAAGAAAAAACAAGATGAATTAGCTATTGTTCTTAAACAATTAGAAGATACAAACGATGAACTCAAGAGTTTAACTCCTGATCCTACTGAAGAACTCATTAAAATAGATGAAGAATCAAAACCTTTGTTCCAAAAGGAAAAAGAATTAGAACAAATTAAAGAAGACATCGCCAAGTTGACAGCAAATAAAGATAATCTAATCAAACTAGTCGATAAAGCTAATTTACTTAGACATAAAAAAGAAATTCTTGAGCAAGAAAAGGACAGGATGATCAAAGTTAGATTTGACAATTATGCCGGATATTTAGCTGAAGAACTAAAAGAGAATTACCCATGCCCTGTCTGTGGTTCTATTTCTCATCCAAACCCAACTAGATTATCCACAAATAGTGTTTCTGATGAGGAGATGAAGAAAATAGAAGATGAATACAATGCAAAAGCAAATGAATCATCATACGCAGATTCTAAAGTAGATTCGGAGCAAAAACAAATCATGGAACTGACTGAAACTATCAGTTCAAAATTAAAGAAATATGACTCCGATTTCAAATCCATCGATTTATCATATCAAAAAGTAAATGATAAATTATCCAAAGAAATAAAAGATTTCGAATCTAGAAAAATGAGCTTATTAAGCAAGCAATGCTATAAGACTTCTTTGGAAACAAATAGGGACACTTCGAATTTAAAGAAAGACAAATTAAATTCAGAAATAAGTAGAATAGAATCAGATTTAGCTAGTTCTGAAGCTCATATTTTAGAGAATATTAAATATATCGAGGAACTCAAAAATAAAATAGGAAACAAGTCTAGAGAAGATGTAGAAAAGAACATTGTTTATCTAAAAAAGAAGATTAGCGATTATAAAGTCTTATTAAACAAAACTAGAAATGATGTTAATCAAATCACTACTGAAATAACAAATTTAAAAGGACAAGAGAAAATATTATCTAATTCAATCACCGAATATGAAAGTCAATTGAACTTATCTCTTGAAGAAATAATTTCAAAGAAAAATCAAATTCAAAATGACTTCAATATAAATAACAGTAAGTATTCTAAATATTCAAGTTTCTATTCGACTAATGAATCGATCTTATCTCAGTTAAAATCTGAATTTCCAATTATTGAAAAGCTTCAAAAACAAGCTACCAATCTAAATCATCTTAACTTAGTATTCGGTGGTGGTAATTGCGACGGAGTTAAAGAAACAATAGAAGTTTATGTTCAAGGTAAACAATTGGAAAGAGTCCTACACTTCGCTAATAAGAGATTATTAGAAATGACAAACAATCATTTCTCAATGGTAAAAGCTAATGCTGGGGAATATGGTGCAAAAGCATTGTCTGGACTTGAAATCAACATAAGAGATAATCAAAATTTAGCGCCGGATGGAAAGACTAGGAAATCCATCACTTTATCAGGAGGTGAGAGTTTCAAAGCTGCATTATCCTTAGCTTTAGGATTAAGAGATACAGTCGCTTTAACTAAAGAAGGAATCAATATAGATTGTATGTATATCGATGAAGGATTTGGAACATTGGATAAAAACAGTCTCGATGACATCATGAGTGTCTTATCAAATCAAACTGTCGAGCAAGGAAACTGCTTGGTAGGAATAATAAGTCATGTAGATTTACTTCAAACTAGAATCAAAAAGAAAATCGAAGTATCTAAAGATTCAAGCGGTAACTCACACGCAGTAATCAAGATAGAAGAATAAAACACTTTAACTTCATAAATTAAGAATGGAAAATAAAATAGTGTCTGGAGAAGACACTATTTTTACTTCAATTATTTTATTTCGATAATTTAACTATTGATAATTTTCGGCGGTTAAAGTTGCAGTAGCTTCTTCCCATCCCCATCCACCATTAGATGAATATGTTAAATAGAATTTCTTTAAATCCTTAGAGAAGTATCCGCTGCTAGCACTGTTAATTCTATCATTTCCGGAAGTTCCATCCTGCTGTTGGATAGACTTCATAGATAATTCATATGTTCCATCCGAATTGACACTAATATCCCAATTTAATGTGTAAATACGTCCTTTATAAAATTCCAACTTAGCTGTTCCGTCATTTTTAAAATCAAATGATATGTCTCCATATTTATAACTATAAGGTCCGTAACCTACAATATTTGCCTTAACAGTAGAAAGATCAGCTGCAGGTTTTTCCTTGACTGTAAATTCAACAATTTCAGATAAAGTATCATTATCTTTAGCCTTCGCTTGAACTTTAATAGTTCCAGCTTTCTTACCTACCAAAGTATAAGAACCATCAGAATTTAATCTTAAAGTAGCAACATCGGATCCTTCTGTCACTTCGATTGTATATTCTTTAGTATTTGCATTATCGGGATTGACTTGAACAGTCAAATTCAAAGTATCACCGACATATAATTCTTTAGTCGTATTAGTGATACTAATACTAGTGACAGGATGAGATACAACTGTAATATCGGTTGTTGCAGATGCACCATTCTCATAAGTCATGGTAATGGTTGCTGTTCCAGCACCTTTAACCATGAGTTTCTTCGAAATTGTTGATACACTAATAACATTAGGATCTGAAGATTGATATGTAAAAGACTCATCTAAATATTTGTTTGGAGTAGTTATAGTTGTCTTCAAATCAAATGCAACTCCATCGTTGTAATTCAAATCAATTTGATTGTTATCACCTATAGATTGAATGGTGAATGCTTTAATCTTATAGTCATCTTTATCCAACTTATTTTCATCACTATCGACTCTAGTTCCATAATTCAAAGTAGCATCATCTACAGCTGTTTGATAAGGAGTAGCATCAGTCTTCAACGCATGAGCAGTGAAATCATATCCATTGCTGTTATAAACTTTTTGATCAAACTTGAAAGAGACCAATTTGTCTCCACTAAGCCCTATTTCAAATGAGATTTCATTGTAATATGAAGTATCACCTTCAAACTTAGATTCAATCTTATAAACAATGTTGTTATCCAAATTATCAATTTTTTTAACTATAGCTTTCTCTTTAGAATTATCGTTAGACAATCCTTTACTGGAAGTTTCAGTCAAATAGTTCAATGCATATTGGCTTATTCTATAAACAGATGAACCGGAATAATCAGTATCTTCACTAATCATAGAAATAGCATTATTTGCTTGATCCTGCTTCAAAACATCAGAAAAACCATTTCCAACACTCTTTTCAGTTTCTTTTACTTTATTATTTGCTTCTGTTTGACTGGTTGTATCGATGATATTATGTAAATAATTCTTTGATTCGGAATTAGCTTGAATAAAGGTTAAATCGTCTACATATTCACCTTCACTAGAAGTGATTCTCTTTTGAATTGAATCAGTGTATACAGTCCAATCATATTGTTTTTCTTCAGTTGTTAAATCGAGCTTCTTGTGTTTCCATGATCCACCATTTGAATTAGTTTTTTCTTTGATCAAAGCTGTTTCCAATACAGTTTTAATCTCATCAAACTCTACACTTTCGATTGGCTTTTTCACATCAAAGTTAATAGTCTTTTCAATCGATCCTGCTTTTGCTGTCAAAGAAGCATGACCTTCTTTAATAGCTGTGACTTTCTTACCTTCAATCGATAATAAATCAGCAGTAGTGGTAGTCAATTCATAAGATTTATCTGTAGCATCTTCAGGTAAAACTGATACAGTGAAATCGACTTCATCACCTACATAAACACTACTTGCATTTAGAGCAATGTTTATTCCAGTAACTGCCACAGGGACTAAGACATCAAAAGAATCGGTTTTATCGCCATCTTCAGTTTTAACTGTGATGGTAGCAGTTCCGGATGCATTAGCTGTAAGTTTACCTGTAGATTTATCACACTAACTACGTCTGGTTTTGATGATGAAAAGGAAACTTTTTTATTAGTTGCATTAGCAGGTAGAACTTCATATGTTATTTCGTAATCATCACCTAAATTTAATGTACTAATCTTATTAGTGATAGATACAGATTCAACATTTACAACCTCTGGCTCTTTAGTTGAGTTGTCCGTGATACTGGAAAGGGTATAAGTAGGCTTTCCTGTATTAGATGTGCTTTTTGGAGTACATGATCCTAAAACAGAAACAATAGACAACAGCAATAAAACTTTTGTTTTTTTCATTTTGTTTTCCTTTCTTTACTAAATTTGGCTGAAATCACTTGGACTATACAATGTCCCGTCAAACTCTTGTATATCCTCATATTTAAAACTTAATTCAGTAACCGTATGAACACTTTGAGTCACACCAGCTACTTGTTTAGATTCATAAGAATTCTTAACTTTTGATATGACATTACCATTAAAAACAAATTCCCACTCAGCTTTAGTTGAAATATACGATGATTTACTTTCTGGATTGTATTGTATTGCCTCATAGCTGAGATAAATAGTTTCGCCCTCTTCAAATACTATATTTACCTCAGTATTATTTCCTTCAAAACCAATAAGTTTATCTAAATCATTAAGAATTGAATCGATAAACTGAAATGTAAGACTTGAATCGTCACCTTTATAATCTGTCGAATCTTTTATTTTACCGGAGTCTCCATGATAATTATATAAGTGGTAGATCTTAGAAGAATCATGATACATTTGCATATCATATTCCTCTGATTTTTCTTCATCATTTTCAATTTTTCCACTTCTAACTATTAATGGTGAAGATGTAATCGAATATCTAGTCGCTTCAAAAGTGTCTTTAGAATATAATTCTATTCCACCATCTGAAATCGATGTCAATTTTTCAGTATATCCAGTTTCATAAGATATTATTTCATCCTTATATGGATTTAAATAATTGGTTAGATAATCAATTTTATCTTCTAAGCTCAATTCATCAAAATTAGTACTAGATGGCTTAGTGGATGGTTGTGTAGGAGATGATGGAACTGTAGAAATCGTAGACGAATTAGATGTTCCATCTCCACAGCTAGAAAGAATACCAATTCCTGCTATCAGAATATAAAATGCTTTCTTCATAAATTATACCTTTAAAACAAAATAATGCATATCATAATGAGTGGGTCTTTCGACATAAAGGTTCTTGTCTGCAGTCACAATAAACGATTTGGAATAATCGAAGTTACCCTCAATATCTTCGTATTCATCATTACCATCAGGAACACAATCATATAACGATATATATCCGGCTTTTGTGGATTCCCAATTGAACTTGGTAACCTTACTACTTCCTGTTCTTGATATTGTTCCAGACTTAGTTGTTGAATTAAATGTAATGACATCCGTATAGCCATAAGAAGATACATATTCAAATGTCTTACCCATGAAATAGGTTGATATTTTGCTGGCAGTCATAGGTGTATAAGCTTTTAAAGTTACTTCTTTTTTAATTTCTGGATTGCGTACAGAGGCAATTGTTAAAGTTATACTTCCTTCACTCAAAGGAGTTAAGACATAGACACCATCAGTATTCTTCTCAGCTTTAATGATAGAAGGATCAGATGAAGTAATAGTTACTTCTTGATCAGCTGATGAAGGATTGACTGAAACATTGCTTTTATCTAATGTATAAGTCTTTCCTATAATCAGCTCATTTTTATAAGAGTCTTCTTTAGTTGGTGATTGATCAGAGCTTTTAATTTCTGAAAACTTAATAGATTCAGCATCATCGTATTTAGATATTGTAATTGTTACTGAAATATCTTTAGAATCCCAGACTCCTGATTCATTTTTATAATTGCATTCATAGGTCAAAATAATAGTCTGTCCTCTTGCATTCTTTAAGTTAAATCCATCACAAGCAGAATTAATATTTGCATAAGATGTATTAGAAGATGACTTAGGAATTAAATATGAGAAATCAGCATCTAATGCTGTAGCTGGTGAATAAGTCTTAGGCTTAGCATAAATTGCAGTTGTAGAAGCAGGAATTTGGTCTTTGTTCAATGCAGTTGGTTGATTTGTGTTTTTATCGAACACATCTATATCTGTGACATCATTGATAAAATAATTGTTAACATCTATGGCCTCAGTAGATGGAGCTTGTTTTTCACCATATGTTATCGTTCCTTCATTGATATCATTCTTAATATAAGCTAAGCTCGAATCACCGCTAGTATCCCCTTCTACTACTTTATATGATGTTTTAAATGAAGTCATGTTCTCATCATTATTGACAGTAAACAAAACATCTATATCGACTACAGTTCCAGTGCTGACATCAACATCGCTATTATCATATTTATACTCAGTTGAGAAACTATAAGTAGTATTACCATCCTTATCATCGTAATATTCAAAAGATAAACTTGAAATATTCAAGGATTCATTGTTGACGATGTTTTCATCGATGAACTTATACACCGAATTTACGGCATTAGAAGTTACATAAGTATCTAAGTTCTTTTCCAAAATGTACTGACCTGTAGCAAGACCTAAGTCCGTAGCTTCGTTAGTGTTCTTAACCACGGACAATCTTCCTAAAGTATCTGAGTATCCGCTTGTGTAGAATGAATCATTTTCATATGATTCAACCATATATAAGAAATTGACTTCTTTGATTGAATCTTCAAATTTCATCTTCTCTTTTTGTGATTTGGCTCTATATTTGAATGTGTCTTCTTTGCTTACTTCACCTGTTGAATTTTTAGTCTCGACAACAGTTCCAGTTCCATAAGATGTTTTATCGTTATAAATATCTAAAGAAATAGACTTTACTTTAGATGAATAACTATTGACTGATGTTGTTTTGACATCTTCATGTGATGCTAAATACTCTCTAGAAGCCAAGTCATAAACATAGTTATAAGCATCAGAAACGCTCATATTCTTCTTTTCAGGCTTTTCAGATGTAGGCTTAGTGGTTTGCGAACTATTGTTTGATGGGGTACTGGGAGTCGTTGGAGTCGTAGAATTAGATGACGGATTTGCACCACAAGAAGCTAAAGTAGTAACAACAGCTAACAAAGATAGAATTTTAATTTTTTTCATATTGATTAATCCTCCTGTGTTTTAGTTATGATGATCGACTTTTTGAAATCATAGTCTTTAGTATTTACTGTTACAGTGAATGGAACTCCTTCCTTAGATAATACAATTGCTCCTGAAGTCGAATCATTACTGACCTCACTATAACCAACATCTTTAAGCTTTTTAATAAACTCTGTATAGAAACTTGCCTTCTCTTCATCACTGATCGAAGAAAAATCAGTTCCTATATAAGCTCTTACCGTTATAGTTCCGTTAGTGCTATCTAAATCAGGATTCCAATTAGTAGTAAGCCAATCTTTATATACATAAGGGAAGACAGAATCTAAATCGAAGTCCTCGCCGAACAACACTTTAGCTTGGGAATCGATAACAGCCGTTTCTTCAGACCAAGTTGTGGGTTTCACATAATCAAGGCCATTCAAAGCCGCTTTGATTTTATCGTCAACTTTAATTTGATCGCCATATTTATAAGTATACTTGACTGAAATAGGATAATAGACTCCATTAACCGGATTCACAATATAGGATAAATATTGCATTGTCGAAAGTCTTCCTTCACTATCTAACTTCATAGTGATTCCAGTTCCTTCATATCCATTAGCAGTCTGACTTTCACCGACGAACATATAGTCTAATGGATTGTCCAACGCTATGTCTCTATCTCTTATAGTATCTCCATCTAGAGAGAAACAATTTGGCGAGATATGAAAGGCTGTAACATCACTGAGGTGTCCACTAACACTAGGAGATTCAACTCTAGCCGTACCCTTGGAGTCCGTGACATACCCATAAAGCCTATTATCTCTCTCAAAGAATCCACTTCCAGACAAATCATTATTGCTATGATAGTAATAAATTCCTTCATCTTTATCATAAATTCCTTCATAACTCAAAGACATGTTTAAATCAGATGAATATTCAGTGACATCGATTGAGAAGTTAGTTGTTGGATTAGAAAAGAAATCAAACGCATTCTTAATCTTAGCTGTATCAGCTCCATCTGTTCCTTGATCAGCATAAGCAGTAGGCTTTACTATTTCACTAGGATTTGATGAAATATTGATATCATATACGACAACTTCTTCTTTTCCATTGGAATAGAAATCCGAAGAAACAGTCGTGGCTACAATTCCTGTTATAGTTCCCTGACTATCAGTTTTAAATTCTAAGTATGCTAAATCAGTCAAAGGTGAGAATTGGGTAACACTTTGGAAAAGTGTACTCGCTGAGGCACCGACATAAACTAAAGAACCATCATTGTTCTTCCTAATGTTATCTTTTTCAGTATCGATTACGCTATATGCTAACGATTTGACGATATCAGACCATTTGTTATCCGTCTCCGCTTTTTGAACCACATTATTGTGATCGACATAAGTTCTTTCAGCAACACTGTCTTTACGTGATCCATCCTCTGCATATATAGCTTTCTTCTCATAATAGTTTTCTCTTTCAAATCCACTATAACTTTGTTTGACATCAAATTGGCTATCATCGTACTGAAGAGAATAATTACCGATGATAGTTTCACTACCATTAGATAAATATTTCAAAGTTGCTGTAGTCTTTGATTCGAATGTTGTATTCATCAATAAAGAAAGAATTGAATCATCTATTTTTTGAGATGGAATCTCATATGAATTTACAAATTCATCAACTTTATCTAATGAAACGGATCCTATACCACTAATAGTTCCTGTTCTTAGATCTTCTGATATGTTGCTGGCATAAGGTTCAGGCAATCCTAATATAAAAGTTATCTCATCTTCAATAGGAATCATAGTTACTGAATTAAAATAAGAATAATAACTACCCCACCCAGATAAACCACATAATGCGTGAATAATAGATGAGTTAGTAGTTACAAAATCACCATTATCAAATGTGAAATCAGATTCAGAATAATCGTCATTTGTCAAATATTTAACATAAGTAGAATTAACTAAGGTAGTAGTATTACTTTCGGATTGAGCTAATCCTAATTTCACGCTACCATCGTTATTTAGCTCGTATAAAAATGGCTTCTTATTATTTCCATCTTTTATTAGTGCATATCCAGCACCTTCAGCGTCAAAGTATACATAATCATTAGCAAAATAATCAGTATGTCCCTTGTTATCTGATAGATAAGAAACCGCAAATTTCTCACCACCCGCTAACTTCTTAAATGTATCAGCTATCCATTTAGCATCGATATCATCATCTTTTTTAGATGAATCCGTAGGTTTAACAGAAGGAGTTGATGGGGTGGAAGAAGGAACACTAGGCTTTTCTGTTGGTGATGTTATACTTTCACCACAGGAAGTTAGTAATAATCCTAATATACTCAGCGAAATTATCTTAGGTTTAATGTTTTTCATATAATTCTCCTTTTAGTAAGCCAAAATAAACTTAGCCTTAAAACTATTTTAAAATTTTAAGCTTAAATTCTTTATAATTTAATCCTAACCAAATTTATTATATGGTTTCTTTATTGTTTTAGATACAACCTAATAAATAATCTTATTTTAAAAATAAAATTAATTCAGTCGGAGGAACTGAGATGATAAACAAAAATACAATGGTCCAAGCAACTGATCTTTGCAAATATTTCGGATCTGGTGAAACTTTAGTCAAAGCTATAGACAAAATAAGTTTTTCTATCGATAAAGGTTCCTTTACAATCATATTAGGACCTAGCGGTGCTGGTAAAACTACACTATTAAACTTGTTAGGTGGAATGGATAGTGCTACAGACGGAAATCTAGTGGTAGATGGCGAAGACTTAGTTGGGATGAAAAATAAAGAATTGACTTTGTATAGAAGAAACAAAGTCGGGTTTGTTTTTCAATTCTATAACTTGATGCCTAATCTCACCGCATTAGAGAATGTAGAGCTAGCATCTGAAATTTGTAAGGATGCTTATGATCCTATGGAAATCTTAGAAAAAGTCGGACTGGAAGAAAGAGCTAGTGCATTCCCTACAACATTATCTGGTGGTGAACAACAAAGAGTATCTATTGCCAGAGCAATAGCTAAGAACCCACAAATCCTCCTTTGCGACGAGCCTACCGGTGCTTTAGATTATAAGACAGGAAAAGAGATTCTAAGATTACTTCACGATATGTCCAAAAAGGAAGGAAAGACTGTAATCTTAGTAACGCATAACTCAGCGTTGAAAGATATGGGAGACAAAGTTATCAAAGTAAAAAACGGCAAGATTGAAAGTGAAATCAGAATCTACAATCCTAAGCCTATCGAAGAAATAGAGTGGTAAAAAATATGAAAAGAACTTACTGGAAATCATTATGGAGAGGTATATGGCATAACCTAGGAAGATTCCTAGCTGTTTTTGGCATTATATTAATCTCAACACTTTTGATTTCTGGCTTAGGAACCTTGGGATCGACAGTCAAAGCCTCTTTCAATCAAGAGATGATTAAAAATAAATTTCCAGATATCATCTTAAAATCAAAAGTGGCTAATGGATTTACAACAGAAGAAAAAAACATGTTGTTGAATCAGCCAGATATAGATGAATCTAGGATGGAAGAAATCTATTTCTATGATACGACTATAAATAATACTGAGACTAGAATTATCTATAGAGATTATCAAAATATGAAAGTAAATCCCATCAGTATTGTCGAAGGAAATTTACCCACTTCAGATACTGAAGTTGCAGTCGAACAATTGCCCGACAATTCTCAAAGAAAAATTGGAGACACATTCGAAGTTACTTCGACTGTTCCTGTCATTGGAACTAAAAGAACAACAGCATTCACTGTAGTTGGAATAGTCTATAATCCAATGAATAATTCAATTGAGAAAGACAAGAGTCAAACAACTCAAAAAGATGTTCAAGATATTTTCTACATGAATAGCAAAAAAGCTATGAGTTATATATCAGGAGATACGTTGTTCATAGGTCCTGATATCTATATTCAATTGAGTCATGATGACGATATAGATTATTTCTCTAACGACTATGTGAATAAAGTAGTTAAAAGAAAGAATCAATTAGTCACTATGTTGACTGAAAAAAAAGCCGCTGGACTGACTGTTGAAGAGAGCGTAAGTTATCAATATTTAAATTCGACGATAGATAAAGTACAGACGATTTGTACTATATTCCCAGTATTCTTCATAGTTGTAGCAGCTTTAGTTTCTTCTATAACAATAGAAAGATTAATAAATGAAGAGAGAGGATTATGTGCTTGTTTTAAGACTTTAGGTTATTCGAATCATTCGATTAGATTTAGATATGTTTTCTTTTCTTTATTAAGTTCTTTAAGCGGAGCAATAATAGGATCAATCAGCGGCTTATATGGTCTACCTTCAATCCTCTATCCTACATTCAAATCCATCGTGATAAATTTTCCTGAAATGAAAGCTGATTTTAATCCATCTGGAGCTCTGTTAGGTTCTGGAATTATCATATTAGTTATACTGATAATTACATTAGTAAAAATAAATAAAGATATAAATGAAACACCGGCTGATTCCTTGAGGCCAAAATCACCTGTCACAGGTAAAAAGATACTTATAGAAAGAATAGATTTCTTTTGGAAACCATTACCTTTTAGATACAAAGCAACTCTTAGAAATATATTTAGATTTAAGTCCAAAACTATAACGATGAATCTATCTGTGATGTGTTCTATATCATTGGTTATGGCTGGATTTGGATTATTAGATTTAGCATCCAATTGGGAGAATACATCAGCGATAATGGAAACATTTAAATCAGTTGCTTCATTCATCATAATCTTTGCTGTAGTATTAGCTATATTAGTTATTTATAACTTAGTAAATATCAACGTTTCAGAAAGAGTAAGAGAGATATCTACACTAGAAGTATTAGGATATAAACCAAAAGAAGTCTACACCTATGTGTTTAGAGAAATAATAATTATGGGTGTGACCGGTGAAGTATTAGGCATTCCTTTAGGAGTATTACTATTATATATAATCACATCATATCTAGATTTTGGATCTATCTCAATAGTTACTGCCGGAACATATATCTATAGCTTATTATTAGGCTTTGCCACTTTGATAATCGTCTGTGCTTTGATGATTCCAAAGATAAAAAAGATAAATATGATCACATCATTGAAGACACTCGAATAACTTGAGCACTAAGACATTGATTTTTTAAATCCAATCGAACATTCATAAAATAATCTTATTAAGATCTAAGACTATTATCTTTATTATTTCTTGAAGTCTTCTTCTAATTGTTTAGATACATTTTCAAATGTTACAAAATCACATTTGCCTTTAACTTTGTTCAAAGCCTCTTCATCTCTTATAGTCCAAGTATTTACTATTCCGCCTTTTTTTCTGTATTTGATAATCTTTTTATCATCCAGCAAAGAATCTTCGATATCCAAATATTCAAAGACTTTTCCAAAAAGAATCATTTCTTTTCTTTCTTTGCAAAGTAAGAAACCTCTGGTAAATTTCTTTCCATCACAAAGAGCTAAAGCTCTAGGATCAAAAGAAATCAATGTCACTTTAGATGTGTCTTTGACCTGTGATAAGAAATCCATCAATCTCTTAGCGATATTAACCCAATTATCTTTATAAACTTTAAGTTCGATAACAATAGTTTCTCTTTCTTTATTTAAATCAAAAGCTTCTTGAAGTGTAGGAATGTCTTCTCCATCAAGTAATTTATAATTTTCTCTTAAAGTCTTACTATCTAATTCTTCTATTATTCCTTCTTTTCCTGTGACTCTCTTCAAATCAGAATCATGACATACGACTAATTGATTATCAGTAGTTAAGTGAATATCTAATTCAAAACAAAAATCATGATCTATTGCATTTTTAAAAGCACTCAAACTATTTTCAAATCTCTTATCATCATGCAGTCCTCTGTGTGCAACACCTTTAAATATATTTGGATTAAAAGAATCTCTTTTTTTCATTCCCATAATATAAAGCCTCTAGATACATTTATTAATATACTTACTTTTAGAAAAGCTATTCAAAATTACCACTTATCCGATTTTTGATAACGCTCGCATAAATCTCTTCATTTATTTTCACAATTCTATATTCTTATATTGGAAAGAAAATAAGAATGACGGATTAATAATCTATTCTGATAATTAAACTATTTATGTTGATTGCAATACTTATTCAGCTTAATTTTTTTATAAAGCTGAATAAAGATTATGTCGAACCATTCAAAAGACTTAAGAAATATAAATTTGAATGATTCGGAAATACAAGTAGAGAAAAAAACATCAAAACTATATTTATTAGATACTCAAAGTAACATAGGATATATGTTTACAATAAGACTAGCTGAAAATTCAATATAAACAAGTATTGTCTATCTAATAGATAGTTGATCTTTTTCAAACAATACATTCAAAATTAATCTTGATGGAAAAAAGATAGCTTCCAACTATTGCTCATCAGAAGAAAAAGAAGGATATAGACTTAACATAGATAATCAAAATTATTATTTAGTAAAAACAAATGAATTTGATTGAACTAATTACGAAGACTCTAATTTTGAATAAATCATATTCCAAACCCAATTTTAAAGGACAAATTATTATTTTCTTTGCTATATACTAAACTCATAAGGAGTAAAAAAATAATGAGAATTCGTACATTGTCAAAAGATGCATCACAAGTCAATTTTTCAAACTCGATATTAAAGCATTTCAACGCAGAAACATTTCACGATTCATATAAACCCTTAGACGAAATATTAGAAAGGAACAAAGGAAGAAAGATAGTTCTTTTCTTGTTCGATGGATTTGGAAAACAAATTCAAGAAGCGACTAAAGACTGCTGTCCATTCATTTATTCACACGGCTTATTAGATTTAAATACAGTCTATCCACCTACTACTGTAGCAGCTACAACAGCTGTTCTATCTGGAAAATATCCAGTCGAAACAGGATGGTTAGGCTGGACTTTATATAACCCTGATACTAATGAGCATGTCGATACGTTCTTTGGAATAAACCACGGATTAAATACAGCTGCTAATTTTGTTCCTTCCAGAGATTTACCATATCAAAGCATCTTTGAATTGATTGACAAAGCTCAAGGTTCTCATTGCACTGATAGAATCGACGGATTCAATTTCAACACTCCAAAAGGACATCCCGATATTCATGGATTCATGTCAAAACTTCAAGAAGATATCAACAATCCTTCTTTAAAGTTCATCTATGCCTATTGGACTGATCCTGACCACACATTACATAACTATGGGGTAGATTCAGAAGCAGTAAGACACTCCGTAAAAGAAATTGATAAATGTGTAAAAAGAATTGTAGAGGCAAATAAAGATGTCTTGTTCTTATCGATAGCTGATCACGGACACATAATCTGCCAATGGGTGGATATAAGAAATTATCCTGATTTTATGGATACTTTAATTGATGGAAGAGTCGGGCTTGAAGCTAGATTTGCTTCTTTTAGAGTTAAAAAAGGAAGAGAACAAGATTTCATTAAAGCATATAACAAATATTTCTCAAAAGATTTTGCTCTTTATACAAAAGAAGAAATCCTCAAAGAACATGTTTTTGGATATGCCGAGCCTAATAAAATAACTAATAAACTAATAGGAGATTATTATTTGATTGGAACATCTAATAAAGCATTAGGGGATTTATATTCTCCATATGATATGTTATCTCATCACGCTGGATCATTACCTATCGAAACTGATTTAAAAATCGGTGTTTATAATTCGAAATAGATTATAACCAAATATAAAATAGATTTCGGTGTTTACCACCGAGATTTTATTTTTTATAATCTTCAGTTAATCTTGTATGATATTTAAAGTTGGGAGGATTTATTATGCTAAAAGATTTAAACAAATTGCGTGATTTAATCACTGAATACAGGACAATAGATCCTCGGGACGATGATTCTTGGAATAAGAACCATGCTGAAAGACTAGCAATATTATCAGAGAATCTTCAAGATACAATTGAATTTCTAGATACATGTAATAGATCCGAATTCAGAGGTGTTATGGATTTGTTCGAGGACCTATCTAGACATTTCCAATCAAAAGAATTTATCGATGCTATCGAAAGATGCGATACCAGATTTTCAAACTTCAACGCAAATCAATATGTTGTATTAGCTAAAGCTGCATATAAAGAACATAAATCTAGTTCCTTTGAAAAAGGAAGATTAGATGAATTGATCAGAAAATCAAAAGGTTTCTATCTTGAAGGCGATAATGAAGCTTGGAATAAAAACTTAGATGAAATAATAGAAATCTTGTCTAAAGATTTAAAAGAAACAATAAAATTCTTAGATCAATGTTCTTTAGAGGAATTTGAAGCTGTTCATATCGCATTCCCAGATATTAATGATAAGTTTCATTCCAAAGAATTTCTTGAATGTATAGAAAGAAACGATTTGAGGTACCCTCAAATCGATGCCTCGATGGATAGAAAACTAGCTACAGATTTAATGACTAAAAATAAGAAGTAATTATTTAAGTCTTAAGAATTCATTTAATCTTGGCAATGTAAATTCTATAAATCCATAAGAGCTAGATTTAATAACTCCTTTTTTTAATGAGCCTATCTCTATATACACTGAAATTATTAGTATCAAAATTACATCTTTCTCTTACCTTAAAAACTTCTACATGATTATTCGAATTCATATTAAGACCACTTTTTTTAGTTCATTATAAATAACCTCCTTATCTTCATATTTTGGAACTTGTTAGACTTAAAAAGCTAAGCTTCTCAGCTTAGCTAAACAATCTTACTTAACTTCAATAGTCTTTGTTGATTCTAAGCCTAGTCCAGATGCTTTAATCACAATGTTAGAGTCACCATTAGGCTTAATTACAGCCATAGTTACACCATAATTAGTCTTGCTAGTATCATTATGGTATCCTTCCTTGCAATAAGGATTTGCACTACCAAAGGAAATCAATTTTCCACCTTCAATTTCAACTTTAATCTCACCTTCATTTAAAGGTTTGATTTCTCCGTTTGTATCAGTGAATGAAAGACGAACAAATGCCAATTCATCCTTTGAGATTTCATTTAATTCAGGTTTAATAGTCAAAGCATTTTCTTTGGATGCGGACTTCAATATGACTTCACCTAATTTATTTCCATCAGAATCTAAACTGACTGCTTTCAACTCTCCAGGTTGATATTTGACTTTAAAGATGTTTCTACCATTTTTCTTAGTTTTTGCTTGCTTAATCTTCTTTTGATTTAAGAAGAGTTGAACAGTTTCACCAATAGAATATACTTCTACTCTACAAATCTTTTCTTCCTCGCCTTCAAATGACCAAGAATGAAGAGCCATAGACATCTTCCAACTAGAAACACTATGTTTCATCTTTAAATATTTGTGAGGAACTACACCGATTTCAATAGGAGTTTTTTCTAATGCTACTTTTGTATATAGGGCTTCACAAGTCTCATCTCCAATAAAGTCAACTCTTCCAGATCCGGCTGTCATCCAACCACAGCTTCCATCCATAATTCCATCACAGTGATCTTTAGGTACCCAGCTTCCAACACCGACCTCGCCTAAATAATCCATTCCAGCCCAAACGAAATCACCGACAATTCTAGGATTCTCTTTTGCCATCTTATAGAATTCACGTTCATCGGCACAGAATGTTTCTGATCCAACAATGATTCTATTTGGATATTTCTTCAAGTCATGCTTATAACGAGCAATTCCGTAGTTATATCCAGCCATATCCATTACTGCAAAAGCATCCTTGGTAGCTTTATCACAACCATGGAGTCTAGCTCCTGCTCTTAAAAATCTCCCACCAAAGAAATTAACAACATTGTTGAAGAATTCACTTCCGACTGCTTTCTTTTTCTTCTTGTTTTTCTTTTCTTCTTGCGCAGCTTTCTTATCGTTATAGAATCCAAATCCGAGTCTAGCCATGTAGTTGAATAAAATATTAACACCGGCTGTGACATAACGAGTAGAGTCTAAACTATGTAACTCGTCAGTCAACATCTTGGCATATTCAACGCCCTTCTTCTTTGCTGTTTCACTAACTTCATTTCCGATAGAATAAATCATTACTGAAGGGTGGTTATAGTCCTTCTCAACCATATCCTTAAGATCTTCCTTCCACCAATCTTTTAGATAAGATACATAGTCATGTCTTGTTTTATGGATGTACCAACAATCGACATATTCATCCATAACGATCATTCCAAGCTTATCACAGGCATCGAGGAAATCTTTAGAGCAAGGATTATGAGCACATCTAATAGCATTGCATCCAACATCTTTTAAAATACGAACTCTTCTTTCTTCAACAAATGGATTTGTAATACAACCAATTAATTGATTATCGCTATGTACACAGCAACCGCTCATTATTGTTCTTATCCCATTCAAGAAGAATCCATTTCCATCCAATTTGATTTGACGAATTCCAAACTTAATATCTTGTGAATCTGTTTCAGTCTCAATATGGGCAGTATACAAATATGGATTATCTAAATCCCATAATTTTGAATTGGTTACTTCAAATTCCAATTCGCCGTTACCATTGTTTAAATCTATGTTAGATTCAGCTTTTATATCAGATCCATCCAATATTTGAACCTTTGCTTTTTCGCAACCATTAGTTTTAATTTCTACTTTAATCTTTCTAGATTCATAATCTAAAGTCGTGATTCTTATTCCGTTAATAAGAATATGTTTCTTAGGTAAAACATATAACCAAACAGGTCTTATCAATCCACAGCCAGAGTACCAACGTTGATTAGGTTGATCACTGTTATATGCAATAACTTTCAAAACATTATTTCCTAACTTAACTTTATCAGTTAAATCGACATAAAAATTAGTATATCCATAGGGCCTTGAAGCAATCTTCTCATCATTCAAGTACACTTCAGCATTATGGTATACGGATTCGAACTCTAAAATCAAATCATAATCATTAATTTGATCTTCAGTCAATTCAAATTCTTTAATGAATGAATAGTCATGGCAATCCACCCAACAACAATTCTTGCCACTAGGTGCATCTGGTTTTCTTTCTTCATAAAACATAGCATCATAAGGAACATCGACAACCTTTGTATCTTCAGGATTGTCTAATCTAGTTACTACCCATTTTTTGTTGAAATCAATCTTTTCCATTTTTCAGTCCTCTATCAAGAAGAATATTGCCTGTAAGCCCTTCTATTGCATTAATTTATCAGTTTTTAACAACAAAGAAACATCAATTGACCTTAATTGGTCCTTTTTTGACTTTAGTTGATTATTGATAAATCCTAAACTTTTCATGGTTTATACTACCATTATTTTTTAGGTGCGAATTCCAGTCAGTAACAATGGCTTCTATGGGCGACTTTTCAATTGAAAGAACATTGAGGATTTCCTGCTGAAGTACGGGATTTTTTAAGAATTGATAAAAAAGAAAAAAA
>ERZ1035051.332-NODE-332-length-18401-cov-11.448381_pt1 | contig 18401 bp, 14 predicted proteins | sample MGYA00520586_ERZ1035051 | MGnify/ENA primary metagenome ERZ1035051 (study PRJEB33766, sample SAMN09781692) | gut metagenome | biome: gut microbiome | host: Homo sapiens | place: Madagascar | study: EMG produced TPA metagenomics assembly of the PRJNA485056 data...
AACTCCTCTTTAGAGAATGAAAATCTCTCGTCCTAACCGATAGACGAAGGGACCATTATTGACCTCAATTTTGCGGATGCAAAGGTACGACTTTATTTTAGGACACACAAATTTTCCTTCAAGATTTTTCGTTAAATCATTCATTTTTCAGTAATTTTGCCCTTAAATCGACCAAAATACACTGAAAATGCTCGTAAACACTCGCGCCATAGTGCTTAACACGCTGAAATACGGTGAGTCGCAAGTCATCGCTGATTTGCTTACAGAGGAGTATGGAAGACTCTCTTTCATCATCTCCGTGACACGTTCGAGGCGCTCCGTGCGCAAGACACCGATGCTGCAGCCGCTGACCATCCTGTCAGTCTGCTTCGACCATCGCCCGCAACGTCGCTTGGGACGCATCAAGGAAGCCACCGTGGCTTTCCCTGCCGTGTCGATTCCGTTCGACGCAAGGAAATTGTCGATAGCGCTTTTCATTGCCGAGTTTACGAGTTACGCCACGCGGTCAGAGCAGCGCGACGACAGTCTCTACGCTTTCGTGGAGAACAGCATAAGGTGGTTGGATGCCTGTCAGGGCGACTTTGCCAACTTCCACATCGTCTACATGCTCCACCTCACGCGCTTCGTGGGCTTCTTCCCCAACCTGTATGACGCACAGGACGATGCCTGTTTCGATATGCGCGGCGGCTGTTTTGTCGACAACGCGCCCCCTCACCCCGACTTTCTTCCGCCCCATGAAGCATCAAAGATAAAGCTGCTGATGCGTCTCAGTTATGCCACAATGCATCTCCTTGCCATCTCCAGACAGGAGCGCGGGCGCATACTGGACGTCATCCTTACCTACTACAGGCTGCATCAGCCCGACTTCCCCGAGATGAAGTCGCTGCCGGTGCTGCGCACGCTGTTCGTGTGAGGTGCGTAAATATACATTAATAATATAAATAAGGAAATACAATAAACCTATAACTTATATAGAAAATGAAAACAATCAGAATTGCTGCTTTGGACATTGCCAACCGTCATCCGCTTGGCTTGAAATGCCAGACCGACTCTACTTACGCCAGATTCGCCACCGAACTTGCTGAACTGCTGGCAAAACAGAATATACAGGGATTCGAGGGACGCAACGTCAAGGAACTCGCCATCGTGCTGACGATGTATTACGAGGACGTGCTATCAGACCTGGGTATGTGGTATTCGTTCACGGAGCGCATGCACCAGCTCTACGGCCGCTACCTGCCTTTCTTCGACGTGGACGAGAAGCAGTATTATCGCGACGAGCCTAACAACGTGGACATCCGATTCCTCATCTGGCTCTTCATCTCGCGCACCGAGCCGGGATATATCGTTTCGCCCGACACGCTCGCCGTGGAGTATGCCTCAGAGGTGGTGGGCGAACTGATGGACCGTAAGTTCGAGGAGATGCCCGTTAACGAGGAGCTGAAGGAATATTTCGCTCATCCCGCTTTCGAGAACGTCTTCACCATGCAGCGCGACGCTCAGAAGTGGTTCTTCTTCACCAATTATCTCACCTGCAACGAGCACGCCATGGACATAACCATGCAACAGGGCATGCGCTTCTCACGCAACATGAACTGCCCGCCGCAGCTGGCGCTGAGAGTGTCGGAGTGTGTGGCTGTATACGAGAACAAGCTGCAGCCGCTGGCTCTGCGCCCGAACGAATGGCTCGGCATGCTGCTCGACTATAACGGAGCTAAGGAGGAGGCTGCCCGCGTGAAGGAACAGGAATACCTGCCGTTCGACTTCTACAAGATTGTTGAGGCTGAACATGGCAAGGGATTCACGCTTGAAACGCTCGACGGAAAGAAGTTCCACGTAACGGACGAGGACATGGGCATGCCGTCAGACGACTGCTACAGCAGCAAGACCGTCCTCTCGTTCTTCGTGAAGTATGGCGACCGCTATTATCTCGGCACCGAAAGCTCTTGGGCGCCTGACACGAAAGCCTTCGACGAGGAGCGCAAGTCGCGTGAAGCGCAGCGCAATCAGAGCAAGGACGAGCGCGAGAATCTCATCGCAGACAACGGCGGATCGCCACTCTTCTATTTCGCCAACGCGGACAAGATGAAGTCGTTCCTCAAGGATACGGTGAAGATGCCGGCACAGCGAGTGGAGACCTTGCAGCTGCCGAAGGAACAGAACATCACCTTTACGCTCTTTGTCCGTGAGCGCGACCTCAACATCTGCTTCTATCCCGAGGTGGCTAAGTTTATCAAGGACGATAAGAATCCTTACTACGACGCAGAGTTTGCGAAGACCAATACATTCGCTCAGCTCTTCGGAATGGACGGCGACATGGTGCGCTATCTCGTTGGCAACGATATGCTGCCCGAGGCTACCATCAACTGTGAGGGCGGTGAAGAGGCAGGAAAGAAGATTGTCCATGACAACTTCGACTTCCTCTCAAGAATGATGCAGGGCAACCTTTACTAAGCTACAGGGCTGATAGAATATGCCTGTCTTCAGCTTCTGCGGAAGACAATATTTGCATTCCTGATGCTCAATACTATGAGCTCGGCGCACAACAAAATCTTCGGTGCGAAATTCTTGAGTTTTGAGCGTTTATAGACAATATGTTTATACACAGTGAGTTATGCGGTTTTTTGTGGAAAAGTTATGAAATCAGACTCGCAAATGAGCCTCTTTTCTCTGCAATAGAGCCACTTTTACACTCCAATACAGTCACTGTGGTCATACAACAAAGCCTCTTTTGCACTCTGATAGTGGCACTATCGGACCGTAAAAGAGGCTTCATTGTTAAGTGTGTGTGCTGTCTGCATATCATAACACCGTAAAAACAGCAAATCTGAACTCTATAATCAATTTTTATTTTGTAACAGGTTTTTACTTTTGTACGATATTTGCATTGCCTTACTGTTTATCCCAAATTAAGTTGATGGATATTCCTATGCAGATTATCAAACGATACGAACCATACAGAATAAGCAAAACCCTTTTCAATATAGGCAGCCACGATACGATAAACAAACGCATAAAAGAAGTTGCTAAATTATGTGGCATTGAGAAGCGAACTTCGTTCCTCCTGAGTAGGCACACATTCGCAGTGTTAGCCTTGAACTATGGAATGCCGATAGAGAGTGTAAGTAAGATTCTCGGACATACGAACATTACCACAACACAGATTTACGCTAAGGTCACAAACACAAAACTCGAACACGATATATCAATGTTTGAGAGTAGAGTTTGTAAAAGATTTGCAATATAAATGGTATGGGTATGTCATAGATTGGATAAATAGCAGGTACGCAAAGGATACCTGCTATTTATCTTTTATCGTTTCTGCTCCTCTATAAATACATCTATTTCCCCTAAATAACCAATTTCTTTAGGGAGTACAAACATATTGTTGGGATTTACATATTTTCTAAAATGGTCTTCAATATCGGATATTTCTAAATCTTCAATACTTGTATTAGTATTGAATCCCACAGGTTGAATATGACACAATTTCCAATCAGACAAAGCATTACTGCCTAATGGTTTAGTGTATTTAGCTTTTTCCTTAATTTCCTTTGTTGCCATAAATACCATTGGTAGTTCCTTTTGGCTCAACAGGTCTTTAATTTGAGATAAGGTAAACACCGTTCCTTTTAATACATTACTATACACCCAAATAGCTAAGGTATTATCTGAAACGATAATTTCTCTTCCACAGGGATGCACGAATGATTGACCTCGCTTGTTTGTTTCTTTGCGAATAATCAATGGCATATCTTTGTCTGCAATCCATTCCTCTATCAGATTATTCCAATTTACGAGTACTTCAACATCTATTAGAGGGTTATTAGGAGAGTTACGCCATAATATACCTATCTCCTTAATCTTCATTCGGATTTCTTCCCCTACTAAATCCTTTGTGGGCATACATTTTTCTGACTGCTTATATGGCGTGGGTTGTCCCGATATTAGAAACTGTATAGCTCGTTTAGGTGGATATTTACAACTATATATTCTGCCCTCTTGGTAGCTCTTAGTTTCAATGACATTTGAAAAGACACGATAGAAATCAGCTTTTGTAAACTTGAATGTTCCATCTGGAGTATGAACTATAAATGAATCATTATCTTTCAAAGGCTCAATCAAATCAGCCTTAAAACACAATCTACTGCTTGTATATTCTACCATATGCTTAGTATTCAAACAAATTATACTACAAAGGTACTCGAAATAAACCAAATGCCTTAAATTAGCAGACTTGTAATTTCTTTAAGAAAGCAAGTCATTGGATAATAATAAATCCTTAATTCCGCAACACTATTACAAATTAAACCTTTTAAGTACCTGAGCAACAAAAAGTTCTTGCTTTGGCAAGCGGCAGAGCCGAGCGGCCCAGGATTTTGCTATGTCGAAGAATTCACTTATCTTAGTGTTGCAAAAAAAACAAGAAAATCCGACGATAGACATGGCAAAAATACAAATTAAATCTGAGAAACTCACTCCTTTTGGACGAATCTTTTCGGGTCGTGGAGCAATTTGACTCTACATTGTCATCTGTAATCGACTCAACGCCTCTGTCTAAGGCGTAGAATGTCACTACTCATTTGATGAACCTTCTCTCGCTTCATCCGACACTTCGCCCTTGTAGCTCTGATACTATACTCAGAGCGATAAAAGAACTGACGCAAGAAAACATCTCATACACATCAGATACGGGTAAGAACTACGATTTTAATACGGCTGACACTCTCATCCGTAACTTCCACAAGGCCATTATCCAAATACTTGACGTAAAGAGGTTCGGTCTCAAGGATACAAGTCTCATAAAAGCGTTTGTCTTCAGGTTCATCTCTGTACCAGCCAAGTGGATCAGGACATCAAGGCGGTATGTGCTGAATATCAATACCTGTAACAATGCTTACGCAGATATTTTTCAGACTGATTTTGGATAACGCCTACAACTTATGGGTATGATACAGCGTATTGTCCCATGTCGCATTGTGGGGTAAAGGGATGTTGTAGGCAGAAGTGGGTGTTTCAGCCTCAATTTATCTGCTAATTCAGTAATGAGAGGACGTGTACACGCAAAAAGGACGTTGAAGGGCTTAGCTGCGGATTTGAGGGAAGAAAGTCGTTGTCCGCATCTATGGCAACGAAATCAACAAGCGATATACTGACTTGCTAAAGACAAACAACACTCTTTCTCTATGGGACTGCATCTCGCTTGACGCTATACAGAAAGGCAGAACCATTCATGAAGACGTTGCCCAAGACTTGCTTAAGCGTGGGCTTATTGAGGGCGAGGCTCCGCATTACAACATCTCTTTGAGTATCGCAAAAGACACGCATCAACTACCTTCTTACACCAAGACAAAAGGATTGGATAAGGCTAAATTGCGCCAGATGGTTCTTCAATATCTAAGTAACGCTGGTAAAGAAGGTGCCAAGCGAGACAGCATCTACGAATACCTGAAGGATGTGCTTCCTCAGAATAAAACGGAAGAGCAACAAATTCGTATGCTTGGAGATTTGCTCAAAAGCATGAGTAAGGAGAGTTTAATAAAAGCGGAAGGACGAACTTGGTATATCGTCTCTCAATTATAGCGAATTTTGACGGAATTATAGCGGATTCGTCATAATTATAGCGAAATAGTCGCTGTAAGTTCGTCATAACTCATACACATCCGTCGAAATTCGACGGGCTTTATAGCGAAACCGACCAATTATAACGGATTTGGTCGAAAAGCGAAAGATTATGTCGAACTCAAAAAGCGAAAGATATATGTTATTAGGAAACAAGATAAAGGAATTAAGAGACAAATATGAGGTGCTGCAACGTCAACTGGCAGCATATTTGGAAATAGACACCCCAATGTTCAGCAAGATAGAACGTGGCGACCGTAGGGCAAAGCGAAGCCAAGTGATACTATTGGCAAAGTATTTCCATATAGACGAAAAAGAAATGCTTACCCTATGGCTTGCCGACAAGGTTTTGGATGCTTTGGAAGGTGAAGACGAGCTGTGCCTTGATGCGCTTGATACTGCAAAAGCCGAGTTAACGGATGTTAATCGCTAAAATCAAGCGTAAGATACATTATCGGATAAAATCTCGGAAGAGAACATTCTTCCAACTAATGGGAACTTTATCCCAAATCGGTCATGCGAGATAGGCAACAAGCTGACAGAAGCCGAACAATGGGCGAAACTCGGCCTTGTGAGAGAAATCACAGAGGAAGTGTGGGGCTAAACTAAATATACGAAACAACCGCGACTTGGTAACATCGTTACCATGCCGCGGTTGTTTTTTAGTTTTCCGACTGATATAACGTGGTTATTGCAGCGTTATGTCTGTTTGGTAGTGTTATGCAAGCAGTTTCTTCACTATTGCAGAGATTGTCTTGCCGTCAGCCTTGCCAGCCATTTTCTTTGAGGCAGTGCCCATGACGCGTCCCATGTCCTTCATCGTTGAGGCTCCTGTCTCGGCTATCACCGCCTTGACCACCTCCTCAATCTCAGCCTCTGTGAGAGGTTTCGGTAGATATTCCTCGATGATATGAGCCTGAGCCAGCTCTACGTCTGCGAGGTCCTGACGACCTGCTGCAATGAACGTGTCGGCTGTTTCGTGGCCTTGCTTGGCGAGTTTCTGCAATATCTTCATGGCGTCAGCGTCCTCAAGGGTGTCGTTGGCTCCCGGAGCTGTCTTTGCTTCAAGGAATACTTTCTTGATGTTTCGCAGCGTGTCGAGGCGCACCTTGTCGCGTGCCTTCATGGCTGCCTTGATGTCTTCGCTTATAGTTTCAAAGAGTGCCATAATAGTGTGTGTTTTTATTGTTTATGTATTGTTGCCTTGTTATCCCTGCAGCCGTTGCTTACTTGAAGGAAATGGTGCCGTGTACGGAGTCGTCCTCCTCCTTCTGTCTTGCCACAGTCTCGTTGTTGCCCTCGTTGATACGGCGGCGAAGCTCGTTTACCTGCTGCAACGTGCGCTTGTATGTCGGGGTTGACTCAACGGTGAGGATAACCTCCTCGTTGTCGAGTTCTTCGGGACGGAAGCGATAGATATGAGGACGATGCTTGATGATGGTGCCGCCGTCGTTGCCAGTACCGTAGTAGCGTTCGCGTCGTCCGTCCTTGCGGATGTCTATCTCGGTCTGCTTCTCCTCTTCCTCTTGGCTGTGTCGTGCGATGTGTGTGTCCATTTCGGGCACGTCCTTGATGCCGAAACCGGTGGCGAGAATAGTTACCTTCACCTTCTTGCCAAGCTCCGGGTCGAGCGCGATACCCCACTTTATCTCGAAGTCAGAGCCGAACTGTTCCATGAAGTCGTTCACCTCGTTCATCTCTTCCATCATCAAGCCGCCTTCGTTCTGTGCCTCTCCGCCGTTGCTCTGCTTTGCAAAGTTGATGCTGAGCAGAATCTTCTTGGCGTTGAACACGTCGTTGTCGTTGAGAAGCGGTGAATTGAGAGCGTCCTCGATGGCTTGCTTCACACGACCTTCGCCCTCGCCGTAGCCCGTACTCATGATGGCCACGCCACCGTCCTTGAGCACAGTCTTGACGTCGTTGAAGTCGAGGTTGATGAGACCGTGGTTGGTGATGATCTCTGCGATAGACTTGGCAGCCACGCTGAGCGTGTCGTCAGCCTTCTCGAAGGCGCTGAGCACGGTGAGGTCAGGATAAATCTTGCGGAGGCGTTCGTTGTTGATGACGAGCAGAGCGTCCACGTTCTTCGCCATCTCCTCCACGCCGTCGAGCGCCTGGTCTATCTTGCGCTTGCCCTCGAAGCGGAACGGGATGGTGACGATACCTACGGTGAGGATGCCCATCTCCTTCGATACTCGTGCGATGACTGGCGCGGCACCCGTACCGGTTCCGCCACCCATTCCTGCCGTGATGAATGCCATCTTGGTGCCGTCGTTGAGCATTTCCTTGATGGCGTCGATGCTGTCCTCGGCAGCCTTACGTGCCTTGGCGGGCTTGTTGCCAGCACCGAGTCCCTCTTCGCCGAGCTGCAGCAGTACGGGCACGCTGGAGTCGCTGAGTGCCTGGTTGTCGGTGTTGCAGAGAACGAACGAGACGTCGTGAATGCCCTGCTTGTACATGTGGTTGACAGCGTTGCCGCCACCGCCACCTACGCCAATGGCCTTTATGATGGTGTTCTCTTTTTCTGGTGTTCCGAAGTCCACCATTGTGTTTGTATTGTTGTCTGGCATGGTAATGTCTCCGTTATGTTATGTAGTGTGTATGTGTCTTTAGTTGTTGTCGTTCTCAGGCTCGACGAGCGACTTGCCAAAGTTGGTGAGCGAGTCTTTCATTCTCTTGAAGAATGACGGCTTCTTCTTGCTTTCCTCCTTCTTCAGTCTTTCCTCTTCTTCCTGACGTTTTCTCTCCTCTTCCTCAAGGCGCTTTCTCTCCTCTTCTGCCTTGCGTGCAGCCTCTGCTCGTTGGGCAGCCATTGCGGCAGCGTCGAGGTTGGCGACTGTGGATGTGGCGGTGGTGGTCTGCGTTGTTGTGGTTGTTGTGGTGGTGTTGAGGTCGTCGCCGAAGAGAGTGTTGCTGAACTCGCGTCCTGCGCAGTTCATTGTTCCCTTAGCCACGAGGCTGAGAATGGTGTTCATCGTTCCGTCCTCTGCTATGCCGCGTACCGAGTCCTTCGAGTTGATGTTGATGGCAGTGGTCTTTGCCACGCGCACCTTCTCCATGTTGGTGGCGTTGCGGAAGGCTGTCTCGATGTTCTTCATATTGCTGCCGCCGCCGGTAAGCACGATGCCGCAGATGAGCTTGTCAGCATATTCAGCCGGAATGAGGTAGCGTACGTTCTCGATGATTTCGAGTGTACGGGCTTCGATGACGTCAACGAGCTGCATACGCTTGATGCTTCGTGTGCTGTCGATGTTGATAACCTCGTTGGGGTCGATGGTTGCGGGGTCGGTGTAAGCCGAACCGTACTTTGTCTTGAGCGCCTCTGCCTCGGTCTCTTCGAGCTGTAAGGACTCGAGGTCCTTTGTGATGTTGTTTCCGCCGAGCGGGATGACAGCTATGTAGCGCAGCTTGTTGCGATAGTATACGGACATGGTGGTAGTCTCCGCACCGAGGTCGACGAGCACGCAACCAGCACGCTTCTCTGCCTCCGAGAGCACGTTGTCCGCCATTACGAGCGGTGCTATATACATCTCCGCAATGGTGATGCCGGCGTTCTCCAGACTCTTGTTGAGGTTGCGATAGAACGAGCGGCGCCATACGATGTTAAGGAAGTTGCCTTTGAGGTGCTTGGCCTGGATGCCCACGGGATCGTCCTGATACTGCGAGTCGACCTTATATTCCTCTGTTACGGCGTCTTGTATCTCGTATTCGGGGTAGGTCATGTTGCGGTTGTTGTCCATCAGCTCGTTCACCATATCCTGAGATATGATGGCGTCGATGGGCAGATCCTTTATTACGGAGTTGTTGATGCTATGTATGCTCTGTCCGCCTATGCCTACGTATACTTGTGTTATGTCAGTCTGTAGTGTATTCTTGAGTTTGGAGATGATATTGCTGAGTCCTTGTGCTGTCTTGTCTATGTTGTAGACAACACCTTTGCGTATGTACGAGGTGGAGTCTTCTTTGGCAACAGCAAGGATTGTCATGCTGCCATCGGGGTTTTTCCTCCCTGCAATTCCGGTCATCTTAGACGACCCTAGCTCAATAGCTACTATAAATTCCTTAGCCATACGTTTCTATGTATTGTTGTTTGTTTGTATTCTCGGTTACTTGATTCTATGTCTTTTGCGTCAGCAGCCACAGTGGCCTTTTTATCTCTTAGGCTTCTTGCTTTCAGTCTTTGAAGTCTTCTTGCTGTCCGTCTTTGTTGTCTTATCGGTTGATTTCTTCTTTTTTGTTTCCGCAGGTTTGTCCTTCTTGACTTCAGCCTTGGGCTTTTCCTTCTTAGCTTCTGCCTTAGTCTTTTCTTTCTTAGCCTCAGTCTTAGGCTTGTCACCGTCTGCTTTCAGCTTGTCGTTGGATTTCTCCACCTTCTTGTCGGCTGTTGTCAGGTTATCGGCGGTGGTCGGTGTGTTCTCGCCTTCTGACAGCGAGGCAGGCTGTTCGGTGTTTACTGCGGGTGTGGTAGGGGTGGTGCTGGCATGCAGCGCGGCATCTCGCTTTCGGCAGATTATCTGATTGTCGAACTGGATGTCGATGTATGAGTACTTGTTCCATCCCACGTTGTTCAGTCCGTACTTATAGAACTTGACCAGTCGTCCCATCTTTCGCGTCATAAACTCCGTTATCTCTTTCTCTCCGTTCTTTCCCTTGTATGCGGGCAGTGGTCCGAGACATACGATATGGTCGCCGACGCGTGGCACTATCTCTACGCTTTTGTCGGGCAGGATGTTCACCTGTTCGATGAGGTTCTTCCACAGTTCGTTGCCCATTATCACCTTTCCGAGTGAGGATAGGTAGCGTGTGGCGTACTGGCGGCTAATGTTTCCAGTGGCGATGATAAGGTCGGAGGTGTAGTTGGAGCTTTTCATCACGCGGTCGTTGTCGTCCACGTAGTAGTCGTCTCCGTTCTCCGCCTTTATCCTTATCACGGGCATTCGTTGTGTGACGGTGATATATACGTTGCCGCCCTCCGTCTTATAGCATTCCGCCGTCTTGACGAAGGGTGTGCGTAGCATTAGCGCTTCCTCGATGCTTCGTGTGTTTACGTCCGTCAGCGGTTTGTTGATGACGGGGTAGCATCCTGCTTTCTGCAGATTGTGCTTCACTGTGGCGGCGTCGAGGAAGCCGTTGGTCATTTCATCAGCTATACGTATGTCCACCTTGGAGCATACCGTCGTAGCGCTGCTCTTCTTGCTTACGGTTGTAAACGCGAAGAGCAGATAAACGGCGAGTATTACATCGCTGGCGATGAAGAGTATTTTGCTCCAGTTCTTTTTCACTTTACGTCTTTCTTGTGATTGTGTGGATTAAGATGTCTTGGTGGCTTAGCCTTTAGCCTCTATTATCTTTGCTATCTGCGGAACGTAGTTGTCGAGGTCGCCGGCTCCGAGTATTACGAGCACGTCGAAGTCGCGGTTCTTCACGAGGTCGAGCACGTCTTCCTTGTGAATCATGCTCTTCTCTACGCCCGGCTTGAGATTGTCGTAAATCAGCTGCGACGTTACGCCCGGTATGGGCTGCTCACGAGCGGGATAGATGTCGCAGAGGATCACCTCGTCCAGCTGGCTGAGCGCATCTGCGAAGTCCTTATAGAAGTCGCGAGTGCGTGTGTAGAGGTGCGGCTGGAAGATTGCTGTGATATGACGGTTGCGATAGAGTTCGCGTATGCTCTTGGCGCTCTGATAAATCTCCTTCGGGTGGTGGGCATAGTCAGAGAGGAGCACGTGCTTGTCGTTCTTTATCTTGAAGTCGAAGCGTCTCTCCACTCCGCGGTATGTCTTCATGCCGTACTTCAGTTCTTCGGCGTTACATCCGGCGAGCTGTGCCATTGCCATGGCAGCCACGGCGTTTTCGATGTTGATGGGAACGGGCTGTCCGAGTTCAACGCCCTTGACTGTCTCGATGGGCGAAACAAAGTCGAATGTTATCTCTCCGTTCTCGATGACGATGTTCTCAGCATGGAAGTCGCCCTTGTCGCGACTGTAGTCGTAAACTTTTACGCCTTCCTGCACGTCCTGCTTCATCTCGAGGTCGCGGTGTATGATGAGTGCGCCGCCCGGCTGGATGAGTGTGGTGTAGTGGCGGAAGCTCTCAAGGTAAGCTTCCTTAGTGCCGTAGATGTCGAGGTGGTCAGGGTCTGTGGCAGTGATGACGGTCATCCACGGACGCAGCCAATGGAAAGAGCGGTCGAACTCGTCTGCTTCTATCACTACATAGTCACTTTGATCAGAAAGAATGTAGTTTGTGCCGTAATTCTTGGATATTCCTCCAAGGAAGGCGTTGCAATCGATGTGGCTCTGGTGCATGATGTGTGCACACATTGTGGAGGTGCTTGTCTTGCCGTGTGTGCCGGCTACGCAGAGTCCGTGGTGTGCGAGTGTGAGCGTGCCGAGCACCTGGGCTCGCTTCTGTATTTCGAATCCTCCGTTGCGGAAGAACTGCAGTTCCTTGTGTTCGGCGGGTATCGCCGGTGTGTAGATTACGAGGCAGGATTTCGGGTCGCAGCATGCATGCGGAATCTCGTTGACGTTCTCTTCATAGTGGATGAGCATTCCTTCGCGCTCAAGCTGGTGTGTCAGGGCTGAAGGTGTCTTGTCGTATCCGGCTACAACCACTCCCTTGCGGATGAAGTAGCGTGCTATGGCGCTCATTCCGATGCCACCTGCTCCCACGAAATATACTGACTTGATATCTTTGAATTCCATTTTCTTCTTTGTTTTTTTATTTTCCTGCAAGCTTCAGAACCTCTTCGGCGATGACGTCGGCAGAGTTCGGCTTTCCGAGTTTCTTGATGTTCTCTGACAGTTGTGCCAGTTGCTCGTCGTCCTTGACGGTGTCTACGGCGAGCTGTAGGAGTGTCTGGGGTGCGTCGGCGTCGCGGACATAGAGTGCGGCGTTCTTGTTTACGAGAGCCATGGCGTTCTTTGTCTGATGGTCTTCAGCCACATTGGGCGACGGTACGAGCACAACGGGCTTGCCTATGAGGCAGAACTCGCTGATGGAGCTGGCTCCGGCGCGGCTGATGACGAGGTCGGCAGCCTTGTATGCTGCTCCCATATCGCTGATAAAGTCGCACACTTTCAGCATCGGCAGCTTCTTGTGGTCCTTGAGGCGGTCAGCCACAGCGGCGCTGTAATACTTGCCCGTCTGCCAGATAAACTGCACTCCGCTCTTCTCAACGAGGTCGAGATGCTGCAGAACACTTTCGTTGACGGTGCGTGCTCCGAGGCTTCCTCCGACGAGAAGGATGGTCTTCTTCTGCGGATCCAGTCCGAACGACTCGATGGCCTGCTCACGTGTGATGGTTGTCTCGATGAGGTTCTGTCGTACGGGGTTGCCGGTGTTGATGATCTTGTCGGCGGGGAAGAAGCGTTCCATACCGTCGTAAGCCACGCAAATCTTCTTGGCTTTGGCAGCGAGATGCTTGTTGGTCACTCCGGCGTATGAGTTCTGTTCCTGGATGAGTGTGGGTATTCCGAGGCTGCTTGCGGCGTCGAGCGTTGCGGCGCTGGCGTATCCTCCTACTCCCACCACCACGTCAGGAGCAAACTCCTTGATGGTCTTCCTTATCATGCGCTTGCTCTTGAGAAAGTCGAGAGCCACGCCGATGTTGGCAGGCGACCATAGCGGTCGCTTGAAACCTCTTACCGGCAGACCTATTATCTTGTATCCTGCGGCGGGTACGCGCTGCATCTCCATTCTGCCCAATGCTCCTACGAAAAGTATTTCTGCGTTGGGACGTTTTGCCTTTATGGCGTTTGCTATTGAGACGGCTGGGAAGATGTGTCCTCCGGTTCCTCCGCCACTGACTATGACTCTGATGTCTTTTTCCATTTTCTCAAGTTTCTTTCAAATCACAAAATTAATCATTTTTTCTGATAAAGCTCAGTATTGCGCTGATTATTATTGTGCTATTTTTCTTATCGTGTGTCTATTCTGCGGCATTGTTTGCCTTATCTGCTCTGTCGCTATTGTCTGTAGTGCTTACTGTGGCGCTTGACGTAGCGTCACCGTTCTGTGGCATCGGTTCCACCACCAGCTCTTGCTTGCGCTTGGCGGACCGGCTAATGCTCAGTATCACGCCTATGTAGATGCAGTTGGTGATGGTGGAAGTACCGCCTCTACTGATGAGTGGCAGCGGCTGTCCGGTTACGGGTACCATTCCAACAGCCACCATCATATTGAACAATGCCTGCGTGACGAGCAGTAGTGCCAAGCCCATGGCAAGGAATGCCGGGAAGCTTGTTTCGCACCGGTTGGCTATTCTTCCGGTTCGGAACAGCAATATGATGTAGAGCATTGCCACGCCGAATGCTCCTTCTATGCCCATCTCTTCTATGATGATGGCGTAGATGAAGTCGGAGAACGCCTGCGAGATAAAGTCGCACTGGTCTGAGTTGCCGGGACCTTTGCCCACCACGTTGGACGTGGCTATCGCCACCTTTGCGTACGATTCCTGCGCGTCTTCGTCGAGGTCGACGTCCTTAGGCGTAAGCTCCTTGCTGTCGAGGAATTTGTCGATGCGTCCTTTCCATGTGTCGAAGCGGTGAAAAACCTTTCCAATGGCGCCCTTTTCCTTTTCCTTCTTGCTCTCAGTCTGCACCTGTTCGGTGAGGTTCTGCTTGTTTGGCTCTGTCTTCTCCTCTGCATGACCGAACATCATAATCATCGAGAGCATGAAGGCGCCCAGTATGACCACGGCACCAAGGAGCTTGCCTATCTGTCTCATCGGTACGCGTCCGATGAACATCATCATCAGTATGACGGCGCATAGGAGTGCGGCAGTGGACAGGTTCTCCACCATAATGAACGGTATTATACCACCGCAGACTCCCAAGATATACCTGAAGGCTCTGGGATCAGCTCCGTTTTCAGTTTGCAGCGAACTGAGAATCTGTGCCGTTGACAGAATCAATGCGCCTTTCGCTAATTCGGATGGTTGAAACTGTATTGGTCCGATATTTATCCATCGTTGCGCACCGTTGGTGGCTGTACCGATGGCTAATACTACCAGAAGGAGTACGAAAGCACCTCCCAGCACGAATGGCGTCAGGAACTTGAAGTATCCGCAGTTGATATTGGCGGTCACCACCATTGCTGTCAGTCCCAAGCCAAGTAGGAAGATGTGCTTCAGAATCGGTGTGATGTAGCTTCCGCCTTTGTATGTAAGCATGGTAGAGGCAGAGTATACCTCCACGATGCTGACGATGCAAAGGAAGAAGAACACCATCCATATTCCCTTATCGCCTTTAAACAGGTTGCCTATTGTGTTGCTCATATATTGTTGTTGTCCGGGCTTTTTGTGTGATGGCTATTGTTTATGGGGTGTCTAAAGGCTGCGGACGAGCGTCTTGAACTGCTCGCCACGGTCTTCCATGTTCTTGAAGAGGTCGAAGCTGGCGCAACAGGGGCTGAGCAGCACGGTGTCGCCGGACTCGGCAAGTTCGTGGCAAGCCTCCACACAGTCCTTCATTGAGTGTGTGTCGCGGATGGTGATGCCCATACCGTCGAAGAAGTCGTGCAGCTTCTTGTTGTCGGCTCCGAGGAACACGAGCGCCTTACACTTCTCCTTCACGAGTTCCTTTATCTCGTTGTAGTCATTGCCTTTGTCCTTTCCACCCAAGATAAGGATGGTCGGTGTCTTCATGCTGTCGAGAGCATACCAGCAAGCGTCCACGTTTGTCGCCTTCGAGTCGTTGACATACTGCACGCCTCCCACCTTGCAGACCTTCTCCAGACGGTGCTCCACACCGGGGAAGTCACTGAGGCTTTGGCGTATCACGGAGTTCTTGATGCCGCTGATGTCGCCTGCAATACCTGCTGCCAATGAGTTGTAGATGTTATGTTTGCCGGTGAGCGAGAGCTCTTCCTGCTCCATGTTGAACGGTGTCGGCTTCTCGATGGTGTACTCGCCGTCGGCCATGTAGCCTATTGATCCGTGCTCCTTCAGCTCAGAGAAGGGATACTGTATGGCCTTGATGTCATACTTCTCCAGCTCGCGCTTGATGACGGGGTCGTCGTTCCAGTAGATGAATGAGTCGCTTTGTGTCTGGTTCTGCATGATTCGCATCTTGGCGTCCACGTAGTTCTGCATGCAGAAGTCGTAGCGGTCGAGGTGGTCAGGCGTGATGTTCAGCAGGATGGCGATGTCGGCATGGAAGTCGTACATGTTGTCGAGCTGGAACGAGCTAAGCTCTATGATGTAGTATTCGTGCGGATCCTCTGCCACCTGAAGTGCCAGTGAGCGTCCGATGTTGCCTGCCAGTCCGGCGTCGTAACCAGCTGTCTTGAAGATATGGTAGATAAGCGACGTGGTGGTGGTCTTGCCGTTCGAACCGGTTATGCATATCATCTTCGAGCGTGTATAGCGTCCTGCGAACTCTATCTCGCTGATGATGTGTATACCCTTCTCCATTGCTTTCTTTACCATGGGAGCCTCCTTAGGAATGCCGGGGCTCTTTATTATCTCGTCGGCGGAGAGAATCTTCTCTTCCGTATGCTGCTTTTCCTCCCACTCGATGGCGTGGTCGTCAAGCAGTTTCTTGTATTTGTCCTTGATGGCTGACATGTCGCTGACGAACACGTCGAAGCCTTCCTTCTTTGCCAGGACGGCTGCGCCGGCTCCGCTCTCGCCGGCTCCGAGTATAACGATTCTTTTCATTTCTTTACTGTTACGTTAGCCTTATCTTATTTTTAGTGTTATGATGGTCAGTGCCGCCAGGATGATGGTAGTGATCCAGAAGCGTATTGTAATCTTCGACTCGTGGATGGCTCCCTTCGGCTTGGTGAAGAGATAGTGGCATTCGGGGTCGAGCTGCGACTGCTGTGTACGGAAGTTGTCGTGTATAGGAGTGCGCTTGAATACGCGCTGCTTTATGCCGCGACGCTTGCCGAGCTTGTAGTAGTAGACCTGGATGATGACACTCAGGCTTTCCACGAAGAAGATGCCGCAGAGTATGGGGAGCATCAGCTCCTTGTGTATGATGATTGCTGACACGGCTATGATGCCGCCGATGGTCAGCGATCCGGTGTCGCCCATGAACACCTGCGCGGGGTAAGCGTTATACCACAGGAATCCGATCAGCGCACCGACGAAGGCGCATAGGAACACCACCAGCTCCTGCGAGTCTGGGATGTACATGATGTTGAGGTAGCTGGCATACTCGATATGCGAACTGACGTACGCCAGTATGCCTAACGCCACACCTATTATGGCAGAGTTGCCGGCGCACATGCCGTCCATTCCGTCGTTGAGATTGGCTCCGTTGCTGACCGCCGTCACCACGAAGATGGTCATGATGACGAAGAGAATCCATCCTGCTGCCACACGATGTTCGCCGAATACGCTCGTTATGCGCGAGTAGTCGAGGTTATGGCTCTTGACGAAGGGAATGGTGGTTTTCAGCGACTTATGCGCTTCCGTCTGATGCTTCACCACCACTTCGTTGCCTTGCTTGACGTACGTGAGGTTCTCGTTCATCTTTACGTCGGGCGATGACCAAAGCACCAGTCCCACGATAAGTCCGATACCTAACTGTCCGACAATCTTGTATCTGCCCTTCAGACCTTCCTTGTCGTGCTTGAATATCTTGATGAAGTCGTCCATTCCTCCGAGGAATCCCAACCATACCGTCGTTACGATCATCAGTATGAGGTAGATATTGCGGAGGCGTCCGAGCAGCAGCACTGGGACGAGAATGGAGACGATGATGATGATGCCGCCCATTGACGGTACGCCGATCTTCTTCACACCGAACGGGTCGATGCTTGCGTCGCGTTGTGTTTCGGTTATTTGCTTGCTCTTGAGATACTTGATGAATTTCTCGCCGAACCATGCCGATATTACGAGCGAGAGAATCAGAGCCAGCAGCGAGCGGAACGAGATGTATCCCCACATGTGTGCACCGCTGAAGCCGTATTGCTCAAGGAAGCGGAAAAGATAGTATAACATGTTTTGAATTCTGAATTTTGAGTTTTGAGTTGTCGGCTTTGCCGATTTAGAAGCATTCTCTTACAACCTCATGGTCGTCGAAGTGGTGCTTCACGCCCTTTACCTCCTGATAGGTCTCGTGTCCCTTTCCTGCGATAAGGATAACGTCGCCCTTCTCTGCCATCATGCAGGCTGCCTTGATGGCTTCGCGTCGGTCAGTGATGGTTATCACCTTCTTCATCTGCTGGGCGTTGAGTCCTGCCACCATGTCGTTGATGATGTCCTGCGGCTCCTCGAAGCGTGGATTGTCGCTGGTGATTATCACGCGGTCGCTCTGACGTACAGCCTCCTGCGCCATGAGCGGACGCTTGCCCTTGTCGCGGTTGCCGCCTGCTCCGCATACTGTGATGACGTGTCCCTTTCCGTTGAGCACTTCATGGATGGCATTGAGCACGTTCTCCAGAGCATCGGGAGTGTGGGCATAGTCCACTACAGCCGTGTAGCCTTCCGGTGACTGTATCGGTTCCAGACGTCCGCTCACACTGTGAAGTGTGCTCATAGCCACGAGCACGTCCTCCTTGTTGGCTCCGAGCATCACGGCTGCACCGTATACAGCGAGCAGATTGCTGACATTGAACTTGCCAATGAACTTTACGCCAACCTCATGACCGTCCATCTCAAGGTACATTCCCTCGAAGTGGCACTCGATGATGCGTGCCTTGAAGTCGGCTGTGGCGCGTGTAGAATAAGTCTTCACCTGAGCCTTTGTGTTCTGCACCATCACCATGCCGTTCTTGTCGTCGGCGTTGGTTATGGCGAAAGCTGTCTTGGGCAGACCGTCGAAGAA
>ERZ1035051.337-NODE-337-length-18219-cov-7.793383_pt1 | contig 18219 bp, 16 predicted proteins | sample MGYA00520586_ERZ1035051 | MGnify/ENA primary metagenome ERZ1035051 (study PRJEB33766, sample SAMN09781692) | gut metagenome | biome: gut microbiome | host: Homo sapiens | place: Madagascar | study: EMG produced TPA metagenomics assembly of the PRJNA485056 data set...
TTCAATCTTCTTTTTTTTTTTACGTTTCTTCCTCAATCTTTTTCAGTTCCTTTTCAAATCTCCTGCGATACATTTCTCCCGCTATGGTCAGACCGAACGGGAAGGCTAACCAGATGCCCAGAATGCCCAAACCGCAAGGGAACCCCAGGGTGTAGCCCAACGGCAAGGAGATGACGAAATAGGCGATGAAGGCATAGAGCACCATCGGCTTCACACAGGCGATGCCACGCAGCGCATTGGCAAAGGTATACTGCAGTCCGTCGCCAAACTGATATACCATCAACAGGATAATCAGTGTAGCCACATACGCCTGCACCTCCACATTATCATTAAACCAGCCACCTATCTGATGGCGAAGCAGGAACACCGGCAAACCCATACACAGCGAGAACAGCAGGTTCAGCCGGAACCCGTCGTAGGCATTGCGGCGAACTGCCCCGTAGTCCTTCTGACCCATAAAATGGCTCACGCGGATAGCCAGCGCAGCCGCCATGCCCGAAAGCACGAGATAGAAGAGCTGCGAGAGGGTAATCATCACCTGATGAGCTGCCAGCGGAATGGTTCCCAGCCAGCCCACCATCACACAACTCAGCGTGAAGGCAGCCGACTCCATGCCCAGCTGCAGCGCCACAGGCCAGCCCAACCGGTTCATCTCCCTGAAGTCTGCTTTGGTCAGAGAACTGTGCAGAATATCGCGTCTGTATTCCCCGAAATTCTTGCCCGTCATCAGCATGCCCACCATCGCCAGCGCCATCAGAATGCGGCTCACCAGCGTCGAAATACCGGCTCCCAGCAAACCCAGTTCCGGGAAACCCGCCACACCATAAATCAGTACCCAGTTGCCCAGAATATTGATTACGTTGCCGCCAATCATCGCCCACATCGCCACCTTGGTCTGTCCGAGTCCGTCAAGAAATTGCTTCATCGTGAAGAAGATGCCCATGAAGAGCACCGAGGCGAGGTTTACCAGAAAGTAAGGGCGGATGAGCGAGAGCAGCTCTTCAGGCTGTCCGATGCGCCCCAGATTCAGGTAGAGCACAATGAGGGCGAGGGTGAAGATGATGCCCGTCAGCATGTTGGCACAGAAGGCATTGCGCACTTTCTGTCCGATGCAGTCGGTCCGTTCCTCGCCGTAGAGCCGTCCGATGATAGGAGTGAGTCCGTAGGTGAATCCCATATAGGATACGAAAACGAGACCGAAGATATTGTTCACCAGTCCCGCAGCCGCCAGTTCGGGTGTACTGTGATGGCCTATCATCAGCGTATCAGCAAATCCCAGGATGATGGTACCCAGCTGTCCTATGATGATAGGAATGCCGATAGCCAGCAGTTCCCGGTAGTGATGTTTCTTGTTCGTTGTTATTGATGTCGTATGATTATTCATATTTGCTTTTAATTACTAATCTATTTCCTTTATTCTGCTTAAGAGCATGCAAAGTTACGGCTTTATTCACTAACTACCAAATTTAAAAAGGTAAAAAAGTAAAAAAGTAAAAAGGTAAAAAGAACCTAGCGGGGGCAAGCTAGCTAGGGGGGATTTAAAGGTAAAAAGGTAAAAGGGTAAAAAGGTAAAAAAGAGCCTAGCGGGGGCAAGCTAGCTAGGGGCTCTTTTTACCTTTTTTAGGGGACCAGCGATAGAATCGCTGGGAACGGGGACAGGAAGGGGTTAAAGCTTCTTTTTACTTTTTTACCTTTTTACTTTTTTACCTTTAAAAGATGTATGAACTTCCTTCCTCTTTCTGTCCATACGAGGTAGGTGTGGGTATAGGCGGTGCCCAGTTTCTCCTGTGCCCCATCGCAGTGAGGGTCGGGGAGGGTAGAGTAGCGGGTGCGGCTCTTCGCCAGGCCCATGTGGGCATAATCAGCATAGAGCAGATACTGGCCGCTCTGGTAGTATTGGATATGAAGGGCACAAAGCTGGCGGTTCAACTCCTGCGCCGTGATACCCAGCTCCTTCGCTATCTGCGTGGTGGTATAGCAGGAAACTGAGTTGAGCACATTGTCGGTGTAGAGCGCCTTCGGCAGAAGATGATCCACCTGATTCTCCAACTGGATGATGTTCTCACCGTTCTTGGCGATGCAAACCACCTGCTCATCTACCACACCGTTCAGCCGACGAATCTCCGTATCCTGTTCTCCGATGAGTTTCTTCTGCTGATCAATCTGCACCTGCTGGTTTTTCAGCAGATTCTCCTTCTCCTTGAGTGTAGCTCTGAGAATCTCTTCAGCATGCCGGATAGTCTCCTCGTCACTTTCTCCCTGCTTTACCGGAATATAACCGCCCGTCTTGCGAATCTGTGGCAGCACCTCGGAAGTAACCCAGTTCTTGAACTTCACCGCCGTTGGAAGCTTGGAGCCGAGAACCAAAGCATAGAATCCGCTTTCGTTAACGAAAAGCATCTGCTGTAGTCGTTTTGCAGCAACTCCATCCTTCTTTTTGCCAGTCACTACCCATACATCGCGTTTCGCGATGTATGGGTCATCAACATGTCGCTGGATGGCAGCCCACAGGTTCTTATACCCCAGCGCATTGCAGACATCTTTCGCGCAGAACAAAGGCTCCCCGTTTTCATCGGTCTGAGTAAGAATCTTACCGAATTCAGGGTTTTCAAACACGACAGCATTACCCGCTGTCTTTTCATTCTTCATCTCTTCTTTTTTTGTTTTATAATTTCTTTCCATGATATAAAAATGTTTAATTATTAATGTTGAATGTTTAATTATTAATGTTGAATGTTGAATTATTAGTGTTGAGTGTTGAATGTTGAATGTTGATTTTTTGCCTAACGGACTCAAGGGCGCTAGCCTAATTCAACATTCAACACTCAACATTCAACATTACAAAATCGTAATCCAAATGCTCTCATCCCTGTCTCTCGCAGCGGTGATGGCATTGATGAGGCGGTGGAGCCAGATGCGGGAGTTCACAACCATGCCTTTTACACGGTTCTCACCCACCAGGATGCAGCCCTGCGTATCATCGGGATAATTGCCGGCATGGATGCGGATGCCCTCAAAATTGGGGACACCCAGCAGCAGCGGCAACCACATCTTAAAACTCGGCGACTTGCTGATCACCACCGGATAAGTGCCCTCAGGTATCGCCGTCGTGCCCTTCATCTTCTGCGCCTTCTTGCCCGATACACGCCCCAACCGCACATTCTCCTCGGCAGGACTCAGCTCCACACCCAGAAGGTTGCGCCAGCACGGCTCCATCGTATCACAGAAATACGAGTCAGCATTCAGCTTCTCCGGGGGCACCTCGCACACCGTCTTCAGCCCCCTGCACTTGTTCACACTCTCAATCGTGCGCTTCTTCACATCCTCATCCTTCAGGATGTAAAGGCGACCTATCGTGTAGGTCTTCTTCTTCGCTATACGTTTTAAAACTATCTGCATAAGTAAAAATAAATTTAAGATTCAATAACCATACCGTCGTGGCGGTACTTAAGCTTCTCAAAACTGTCACAACTGTCACGCTTGCCCGTATACTGATACGCCCGCCTGATGTAATTCCGGTGCAGCCACTGCCTGATCATCATGTCGGTACCCTTCGCATCCAGACCATGCTCCAGCCGGATGGCAAGCAACTGCGCAGCCGTAAAGCTATCGGGCAGTATCTGTAAAAGATTCTGAGGCCCACGCTTCGAACTCCTCTCCGCCGTATAGTTCTCCTTCGCAATCATGTCGCCGAAGAACCGCATCTTGCAGTACAGGTCATACTGCTCACTCCAGCGGATAAACTCGTCAATCTCCGGCTCCCACTTGCAACCATTGGCTACATACAGCACGCACGCCTTCAGGTAAGCGATGACGTTGGCACGGAACGAGAGATTCTCAAACGTCCTGTCCTGCGACAGCCGGGCAAACTCAGCATTCTCATCCTTCAGTTTGAGGGCAAGCTGAAACGCCTCCTTACACTCAATCAGACCCGTTACTTTGTTCAGATTTTCGATGTAAGGCCTGAGCGCCTCACGGTACGATTCATCATAAGTTCCGTAAACAGGCATATCCTCGCCGATTTCCCTTTCGGGGATGGTACAGAAGTTGATACGGCTGATAGGACCATCGGTAAGAACCCTAGAGAAGTAACGCTGACCCTTCTGGATGGTGGTAGATGCATTCCAGTTGAACCGGATGGTAACACGCTCCGTAACACTCATCGTTCCTACACGAGTTTGTCCATATTTGTTACCCGGGTCGGCTGCCAGACACATGATACGGAACTGCTGACTTCCGCTACCCTTGAGCGCATCAAACTGGTCGAGCTCATTGAGCGAAGTATAGAGGAAATGTTCCTGCGCTTCAGCCGTTCTCATCACGAAAGCCGGGTTCGTCATATCCGCATCAATCTCCTGGATAATCAGGTTTTCAGGTCTCTTGCGCTTATCCTTGTTGGCACCCTTGCGCAGCATCTCATCCTTCCACGCCTTCTCGCGCTTCAGATTTTCAGCATCCCTCAGCCTGATATCCTCCATAATGAAGTCGATAGGCCTGTTCACGCTGCTCTTACCCGCTCCGGTACCCGCAAGCAGCAGCGTCATCAGTCTCGCCTCGTGCTCCACGTTGTCAATATACCGGAACCTCGTCTTCCAGAGATGCGTAGCCAGCGGCGGGAAGATAGCGTGCGCCACAGCCGGCTTATAAATCTCCGGCGTCCTCGATATCAGCAGCTCCACCAGCTTCGGCAGTTGCTTCGGCATCTCTGGCGGGTCAGGATAATCCTCATCAGCCCTATTACCTGTTAACTGTAAACTATTAACTTGTTGATTACCCCTATCAACTGTTAACTGTAAATTATTAACTTGCTCAGCCCTATTAACTTTCAACTGTAAACTATTAACTTGCTGGCTGGCCTTTTGCTCCGCCAGTGCATTCACCCTCATCACTTCCCTCGACATCGGCTTCGTATTGTCAGCATATTTCGCATAGAAGTCGTGAATCAGCTGATGGCAGTCGTTCTCCTGATAGTAGCTCGGCATTTTCACCCTCACCACCTTCATCAGTTCCTCTTCCTCCATCACCCTCGAAGCACCGGCGCTCATGATAGCCAGCAGCGAAGAGTGTCTCGACCCCACGGTATCAATCTCCATACCCCCGAGTCCGGCAGCCTGCGTAAAGAGGTCAAACGCAATCAGGTTCTTCTCCCTGGCTCCCAATCCGCCAGCATCCTGATTGCCTCCAGAATCCCCGATATGAGGAGCATCAGCACCATGGCTATTACCAGATTGGGCAGGCTGAACAGCAGAGCCAGCAGAAACAGCAGGATGGCCGTCAGAGCCCGATAGTCTATTATTTTCATTATTCTTACCATTGCTATTAACTTTTAATTGTAAACTATTAACTTGATGAGGACTATTAACTTTCCCTCTTCCGTCCACGGTCAGTCCGCGGTCCAGATATGCCTGCCTTCGCATCAGAATCTCCTTCTCGCTCAGCACGGCGCACCACATCTTCGACCTGTAGATTTCCGAGTCCTTATCCGTGAGATAAATCATTCTCTCGGGTGTGATGCAGCTCTCGTCATACGGCACCCCCAGCGCCTCGCAATACGCCTTCTGCGTCTCCTCGATGGTCATTCCCACCGGCAGTCTGATACCGATGTGCAGCTTCTTCCGGGCACTGTAGCAGAGGTGCAGCAGCGAGCCGTTCCAGATGCTGTCAGAGCAGTTCAGCTCCCTTGCCTTCTCGATAGCCTTGTCTACATACTCCCTGTCATCCACGTCGATGATAGTCTGGAACATGAAGCTCTCGGGCTGGGCATTCTCCTGTCTGCGCACATTGTTCTTGAAAATGCCGTAGTGGGGACAGAAGAAAGGCAGTTCGCTCTTCAGCCTGTCCTGCGCCTTCTTCACCGCCTTCTCGTCGTTGGCATTCACCTTCGGGATAGGCAGTTCGCCCCTAATCTGCTGAATCATCTTCCTGATTTCCGGCGATGCAATCACCTTGTCATACACCGCCATACTGTTGGAAAACACCTTCCCCTTATTGCCCTTGCGATAAGGGTTCAGTGCAATTACATGTTGTGTTTCTGTCATGTTATTTCGTTAATAAAAGATTGGTTTGTGGGGTAATCCCCTCTTCCGTTTTCACTACTCTCAGTCGCCTGTAAGAAGGATGACTGAACACATACGCTTTCACTTCCATCATTTTAAATAATTTAGAAGATTGGAGGCTCCCACCATGGTTGATGTGCAGATACACAAAAGCCCCCGAAACTCAGACCGCATTGGTTCTGAATTCCGGGGGCAAAGGTAAGGCAATTTTCTCGCTTCTACCTAGTACGTACTATGTACGCGTACTAGTACTACCTGCCAGATTAGCCTCTGATAGCAGGCATCACTTTTTCGAGGAAGGGAATCGTTTTCTTCTGATCCATTCCTCGGTTGTAGGCGGCTCTCATCGAGTTCGGATTAGGACCCCAATAATTGCCGAATACGCTCCATATATTATCGATTTTCAACTCTGTACCTATCTGGTTGGCAAGGATGGCAGCTTCGGATGAAGACAGTCCTGAAGGCATGAAATTTTCGGTTACCAAGCCTATCTCTATCAGGTTGTTCTTTATCCTCTGAGCCTTTTCCGTTTTCAGCTCAGCCGGCATCTCAGCATTTCTGCATGAGTTTTGCTCACAGGCATTGCTGCCATAATAATTCTCCACATGCTCGAAGTACGAGCTACCAGCGTTCATGATGATCATTCTTTGTCCAGACATTTCTCATCCTCCTTTCTCTGATAGTTGTTCATGTGTTCGATATACTGACCACCATTCATCTGGATAGTATTGTTGATAACGATGGTGAAGTGCTTTATTACAAAGCGAATAAATTTGCCTAAGAAAAATGCTTTCATCTTCTTTTATTGATTTTAGGTTGATAAACTGTTTCCTCCTCATTTTAGTAGAGAGACGTGTGTTTGCGCTAACGTTTTTAGCGTAAGCCGCTGGAGAACTGCCGAGCGCCTACTATCGTAAGGTGTGGGGGCGGGTAAGGTTGTGTTTACTTTCTGGTTGTTGATATGGCATTAAGTTGATACTTGGTCGCAGATACCTGGCATCTCGACCGATTGTTAATAATTATAGCATACCACAGCTCGCTTAGGAGTTCTCCTAAGCTTCCGAAACACCTTTTCTTCATAAAGTCGAGGTGATTGCTGTTAATATGCTTCATTTTTTTCATAATTTTAAAATTTCGTGCAAAGGTAATAAAAATCATTCAAATAACCAAATAAAAAGTGAGCGTTATGGCGCTCACTTTAATTTAATGTTTATTATATATATGTGTGATATTTTTAACAGATTAAACGCCATTCCCCCTCACGCATCTTGCAATTCCCCTCACGCCCTGAAGGGGCAGAAGCTCCTAGCCCAGGGCATTCGCCCTGGGTATTCATGTCCGCACGCCTGGCGCCCTGAAAGGGCAAAAGCTTTATATGACGCAAGGGGGAGACGCCTACGGCCTGCGTTATCGCCGGTAAAGTTTGTAATTTCTCCTTTATATTCATATTCTGACCCCTTCCTTTTCTACGTTTCTGACGAAGGGTGTATTCCTATACTTTTCCCATTCCTGGGTGGTATACATCACGGGGTTGATTTCCTCGCCCAGTTCCCATCCGAGTTCGGTCAGAGGGTAGGTGATGTTGTCATAATCGTCAGTCATGAGTTTCTTCTTATCCAATATGATAAGGATATCCCAGTCACTATCCTCCCTGGCGGTACCTCTGGCTTGCGAGCCGAAAAGTATCGCCTTCCCGCTAGCCGGCAAGTTTTTCGCCAGGCATTTGCGGATAGCCGCCAATATATGTTCCTTTACATTCATAACTTATAAATGTATCCTCCGTTATTTGAATAATTTTCGGGCATCAGGAAGTTCGGCTCCTGAAGCTTCTGCCGCACGGAGTTCTTTAAAAGCCTGTGTCAGGCTTTCCTTCACCACCAATCTCTGTCTCATTGCTTCTGCATCTACATCTGTTAATGTTGCCATAATCTTCTCCTTTAATTAAATATCTCCCACAAAATTACACTTTTTCTCTGAAAGCGCCAAAATATATCTGAAAAATATACGCAAAAAGAGCTTTTAAAAAAAGGTAAGGCCATTCCCCTCACACATCCCTGCTATTCCTCTCACGCATCCCTGCCATTCCCCTCACGCCCTGAAGGGGCAGAAGCTCCTAGCCCAGGGCATTCGCCCTGGGTATTCATGTCCGCACGCCTGGCGCCCTGTAGGGGCAAAAGCTTTATATGGCGCCCCGAACCTCAGGCTTTGCTTCTCAATCCATCCTTTTTCTTTTTCATGTTGCGATATGCTTGTTGGTGATGCAAAGATATGAATATTTGTAGGGATTCCCCCAAAAATAGCGTGATTTTAAAACTTATTTTTTATAAAATCTATAATCAAGTAGCAAGAAAGTCCTGAAAAGTCCTGAAAAGGAATATGCTTTTGATTATATACGAAAAAAAATGCTTATTTTTGTATATTCATAATCTTCTTAGAAGAGGTAGATAATAAAGATGAAATAGAAATGAAGCAATATAAATTTGTAGACTTATTTGCTGGTTGTGGCGGTCTTAGTCTTGGATTGCAGCAAGCTGGCTTTACTCCATGGTTTGTAAATGAAATCGTAGAGCAGTTTTGTAATACCTACAAGTATAATCATGAATTGAGTGATGATCATTATTTTGTTGGTGATATAGCTGACCTCAATCAGCATCTTGATGAGTATAAGAATTTGTTATCAGATATTACCTTAGTCTGCGGAGGACCTCCGTGCCAAGGATTTTCTATGGCAAACCGACAACGCATATTAGATGATCCACGTAATTCTCTTTATAAACAATATCTGATTTTCTTGCAGAATGTTCGACCAAAGTTCTTTATAATGGAGAATGTAAAGGGAATGATGAACAAAATTGAAGAAATAAAAGAAAATTTTAAAGAGTATCTGGGAGAAGAATATCAATTTGATTATGCTCTTGTAAAAGCGCAAGATTATGGTGTTCCTCAAAATAGGGAACGATTTATAATGATAGGTAATAGAGTTAATATTTCTCCCAAATTAATTTTTGAAGAGATATATAAACATAAACGAAAACCATTTGTGTTGAAAGACGCCTTAGATGGATTACCACATCTTGTCGCCAAAAAAGAAAAAGGTTCGAAGGGAATAGAGTGCGCAGAGTCTGGTTTTACAGAATGTGATTTTACATATATTCATAATGACTTTTATAAGTTTATTAATGGAGAAAAAGATATTAAGAAACTCTATAACCACAAGAATAGATATAATAATGAGCGTGATATAGAGATATATAGGCGGTTGCCGCAAGGAGCAAATTCTTTGCATGAGTCAATAGCAGATATTATGCCTTATAAAAGAAGAAATGGTATTTTTAAGGATAAATATTTCAAATTGGATGAAACGCAAATTTGCAAGACGATAACTTCTCACATGAGGTTTGATTGTAATATGTATATACATCCATGGGATGCAAGAGGTTTGAGTCCTCGGGAGGCTGCACGTATCCAGACTTTCCCAGATGATTATGTGATAACTGGTTCTCAGAATATGTGGTATGCACAGGTTGGGAACGCAGTTCCAGTAAAACTTGCCAAAGCTATTGGTGATGGCATTATGAAATTTATAAAATGAGACATCTTGAATTATTTGCAGGTATAGGCGGTTTTAGAAGAGCGATGGATCTTCTGACGCAAGACCATATTATGAATTTTCACTGCGTAGGCTATTCTGAAATAGATCCTAAGGCAGTGAAAACATATTGTGCTAATTACAGGCCAGAGCAGGATGAGGAAGTTGCAATGGGGGATATTGTTGAATTTACTAAAAATCCAGAGAATATAGAAAATTTGCCAGACTTCGATCTGATAACAGGTGGATTCCCATGTCAAACATTTAGTATGATGGGAAAGCAGGCTGGGTTCAATGAGGATAGAGGACAGATGTTTTTCCGTATTATAGACATTCTTGCAGCAAGAAGACCTCGATATGTCTTGCTTGAAAATGTAAAGAATCTAAGAAATCACGACCAAGGGAGAACCTATAATAGAATTAATGAAGAATTAGAATTGTTAGGATATAGGGTGTTTAGTACAGTCTTCAATACGGCAAATTTTCATCTTCCACAAACTCGAAATAGGCTTTTGATTTTTGCAACTACTGAACCTCTTCCAGACAACTTTGAGGATATGTTTTCTAGTGCAAATGTTGCTGATACTTTTGAGAATGTATATGCTAATTTAAGTGTTAGTCATTATGAAACAGTTAATGATTTACTTCAGAGAAATGTTAATCAAAAATACTTTTTATCTGAAAAAATCAAACCAACCATATTGGCTGATGGGTCAGCTAATTTCAAATCTCGTTCAGATATTAATATGAGAATAGCTAGACCTCTGACTGCAACAATGCACAAAATGCATAGAGCTTGTCAAGATAACTATTATAGTCAAGATTTCATAGATTCTCAAGGAGAAATAAATCCTGTAGAAACGATGACAAAAGAAGAACTGGCAAAATTGCCAATTCGTAAAATAACGCCAGAAGAAGCATTTATGTTGCAGGGCTTTCCTGCAAGTTTTGCACTAAATGGTCGTAATGCAGGTGTTGCTGATGGCTCTCTGTATAAGCAAGCAGGAAATGCTGTTAGCGTAAATACTATTTATGCAGTTTTGTATTATCTTATCATAAACAATATAATTCATGAATGATATGTTTTTCTTTTTTGATATAGAAAAGCGCATCGGCTTAAAGAAATTAAGCGGCGTAGAATTGGGTACAAGTGAAACAAGTAATCAAACTCACATTGGGCTATTTGAAGATGTCCTCCAATTCTTAGGAGATAATGTCGTTACTACGGCAATGTTAGTTTATGGGGATTACTGTCAAATACTGGATTGTTATTTTGACAGAATCAAAAATCCTGATGGAACTTATAGAAGTCCTAAAATACGAAAAGGGGGAGTTGGTGAAGAATCCGTTGTCTCAAAAATTAGAGAGTTTGCCTTGGAAGATAAGAGTGCAGATTGGTATCTCCTTTGGTCTGGATTAGAAAATAAAGATTTGGTATTTTGGCTTATCAATAGTCATTCTGAAGATTTTGCTATTATCAAGACCTTGGTTAAGGATAATGTTCGCATCATTAAAGATGAGGATAAGGCTTATGCTGGTTTAAAGAATATCATGGTGAGTAAGATAAACAACTCTAGTATTGATATTCAAAAGGAGATAGAAATCATCTCTCAAACGGGTGCTGTAAGTAAAAAATATAAACCGTTTGATTTAGATAAGGCAAAAAAGCATATTGCTTTAGTAGGTAAGCAAGGTGAAGAATTGGTAAATGAGTATCTAGAAAGATTAAAATCTGCCAAGGAATTAGATTCTTTTGAATGGATGAATAAGAGCAGAGAATCTGGTTTGCCATACGATTTTATTTTGATTGGAACTTCTGATATACATCAGTATGTTGATGTTAAGTCAACAAGATTTGGTTTCAGCCAGAATATTGTTTTCAGCAATCAAGAGGTTGAATTTGCTAATCTATTGAATGCTGATACTAATTATTCCGTTTATAGAGTATTTGATATGTCTGAATCTTCTGCTAATCTGAAGATATGCACACAGTGCTTGCCTTATATGAAGGAGATGAATAATAATATTCAAAAGCTTAATGCTGCTATTGTTGAAAGTAAGACGAAACTTCTAGATTTAAACATTGCAGTTTCTCCAGTAGATTGCTTTAGTATGATACAGGAATCAATAAAACTATAAGAAATGGATGAGATTGTAAAACATATAAATGATACAAATGCCAGCTATAGGCAACCAAATGCTGGTGATGCCAAGAATACAGATTTGTTCTTGGATAATGAGCATTATGCTTTTTTTGAAGGTGCTGGCGAACATGTTACGGTAAGATTTTTTAAAGAAAATCTTTCACAGGCTATATTGTTTATAGCTTCTATTTTACCAAGAAAATTCGATCAGTCAGCCACGCATTGCATTATTGAGTATTCTAGTAAGTTTGTTATAGACCAATTGGCTATACTTGATGCTTTGTTTAAAGTAGATGGGAAGTCTGTAGATACAATAACACAGGTCTGGAATGCTCGTAAAAATGTTGTTCAAAAAAATGGAAAAATTGATAATCGTTTCTATTTTAATGGCTTGATGCAGGATGTCGTTTATCTAGATAGTACAGGTGAAGAACGCAAAGCGAAGTTTACTGTTCGTAATTATATGGCAGGGGAATATTCTGAACTGCATATAAAAAAAGCAGAAGATGGAATATTTGATATTGAGATTAAAAATGTAACAACGCCATATAATGATGGGAAAGAAGATGATGTTGAGGAGATATTGAGTAATAATAATTGTTTGATTCCTCTCCAGCAAATCTTCTACGGTGCCCCTGGCACCGGCAAGAGTCACGCTATAAACGAGCTTGCAGCGGGCAAGGATGTTATCCGAACAACATTCCATCCTGATACCGACTATTCCACTTTTGTAGGCGCATATAAGCCTACTACTAAGCCTGTACCGGTAATAACTGTTATTGGCACAGAAGCCGTTCCTGTAAAGGATAAAAACGGCAAGGAAATGATGGAGGATAAAATCGTCTACGAGTATGTGAGTCAGGCCTTTTTGCAGGCATACGTTGCGGCATGGAGGAAGTATTGTGACGTACAGGAGGGCGAAGAGCCTGTGGACGAATTTTTGGTTATAGAAGAGATTAACCGAGGCAACTGCGCCCAGATTTTCGGTGATCTCTTCCAGTTACTCGATCGTGGCGATGAAGGATTCTCTGAATATCCTATCAAGGCTGATTCGGACATGAAAAAACTGCTCGAACACGAATTTAAAGGACTGGAAATCAAGAATAAGGAGGGTATTAACGCTCTGTTTAAAGGTGATAAGGATATTGTTGCCCAAGTGTTGGCTGGTGACATCCTGTTGCTTCCTAACAACCTCTATATTTGGGCAACCATGAATACCAGCGACCAGAGTCTCTTCCCGATAGATTCTGCCTTCAAGCGTCGCTGGGACTGGCATTATGTGCCAATAAGTGATGCTGGTAAGAAATGGATGATTGAAGTGAATGGTGCTCAGTATGATTGGTGGAAATTCCTTGAGGCTATTAATGACAAAGTTTACCATGCAACCTATTCTGAAGACAAGAAGATGGGGTACTTCTTCTGCAAGGCTAATGACGGTGTGATAAGTGCCGATAAATTTGTCAGCAAGGTTATCTTCTATCTTTGGAATGATGTGTTCAAAGACTCTGAATTTGAGGGAGATACCTTTAAAGATGAGGATGGAGAAAAACTCTCATTCGACAAGTTCTACTTTGTAGAAAACAATCAGGTCAAAGTGAATGAGAAGAAAATCGTAAAATTCCTGAGTAACTTGAATTTGGAACCTGATTCTGAAGCTGATGAAGACAACAGCGAAGAGGGATTTGAAACCGAAGGCGATAAGAAACTTCCAAAAACTTCTAAAGTGTTTTCTGTTGAATTCCCTGACGGAACCGTAATAAACGAGAATAATAAGTTTGATACCTATCATAAGACGCTTTCTAAAATCGGAATAGAACAGGTGGAGAAAATTGCGGCAGAAATGAAGTATCATCGTCTTCATACACCTTTGGTAACAAAGAGTAAATATGAGGCTATATTGAATAAACCTGAATATAGTTATATCCAGGAGGGCGATTGTTTCATTGTTAAGGGTATTAACAACATCACTATGTACCGCATGGTAATGCTGTTGGATAACCGCTTAGACTTGCAGCTGAAAGTATGTTATGAATAAGACTTTTGTCTGCAAATAATCGATTTAAAAAGTAGGAAAATGAGAATCCTGATAGAAGAATATCAATACAATGTATCTGATGTGCACGATGTATTATACGGCATCGATCCAATGGAGAACGTAGAGGGCAAGGTGTCCATCCATTATGTAGGGTATTATTATAATCCCCTATTAGGAGACTGCGTGTTTATTCTTCCTAAAGTATTGCTGCGTGATGTGGATGGCAAGGAACTTGCTTTTGGTAAGTACCAGCCATACGATATTATCAACCCTGAAGGTCAGGAAAAACTGACAAAAGAGGAGCGTGATTTCCTCTATGGATTTGCTGTATGGATATATAGAGCCATCGTTGTATATAAGAACGACAAGAGCAACGACTCGACTATTGTTTATCAGAAGATGATTAATCAGGTGGGTGGTAGCAGCAAGCGAAAGAGCAATACATTCCTTGATATTCTTCTGTCGCTAATCCAGTTTAATAAGGACAATAAAAGTTTCTTCTTCTTCGTGCTGAAGAACCTCCATTCAGGCTTGAACAAGATAAACTGGACTCGCACTATCAGTACTACTTCTGCTATCATTCAGGGTGGAGATGCCATCTATTTAAACCCTGTCAACAAGAAACGCAAGATTAACTTCGATGAAGAACTGCTTGTTATCTTCTTTTCGATTCTCAACTATATAGGTGATACATACGGATTTCCTAAAGAAATTAACTGCAATTTTGACCTGATAAAGGGCAAACAGTTTGAGAAATACAGAAACGGATATGGCAAAGTACGCTTGAATCAGATAAAGTATAAGTATTTCTCAGACAAGGCGTTGCAGCTTTGGAAACTGTGCTATGCTTTCTTCGACAAGTCGCATCTGATATATGTAAATACCAGCCAGAAAGAGTATCTGCTTGTCAAGAGTTTTCATATCGTGTTTGAGGCGATTATTGATGCCTTGGTGGGCGATAATCCGCTGCCTGACGGAATGGACAAGAAACAGGAAGACGGTAAGATTGTGGACCACCTCTTTACGGCGAAGAGCTTGATTACTGACGAATCAAGCAATACTTATTATATCGGTGACAGTAAGTATTATAAGATGGGCAACGAACTCGGGAAGGAGTCCATTTATAAGCAATACACCTATGCGAGAAACGTGATACAGTGGAACCTGGATATCTTCAACAGCGGCAGAAAGCCTGAATCCGGTATAAAGCTTCGGGATGATGAAACAGAAGGATATAACATCATTCCTAACTTCTTCATTTCTGCAACTATGGACGAAAAGTTTCGCTATGCCATAGACGGTATTAAGGAAACTGACAGAAAGAACAACAGATACATTTCCAAGCAGTTTCAGAACAGATTGTTTGACCGTGATACGCTGCTTCTGTTCCATTATGATGTTAACTTTCTGTTTGTTGTTGCCCTGTATGGGCGTAACGGGCAAGGAGAAAAGATAGTTTGGCGAGATAAGGTTAGGAAAATGTTCCGTAAGGAAATCCAGCAAATGCTAAATTCCAAGTTTGACTTTTACGCTGTGACAGCCAAGGAAGGAGTGAGTGGCGTGGAATATATCCAAGACCATTTCCAGCAGTTACTCGGCAAGATATTTACACCTTATGATGATAGAGGTACACAGAGGTACTACTCTTTAGCGCTGGATAACGGGGAACAGTTTGCTGGTGAAAATGCAACTATTCTTTCTCAGTTGAAAGATTCTTTTTATGTAGTGCCATGCAAGTTAGGTGATGATCCTAAAACGTTGTTACCAGAGGTTACTCCTTTGGTAGAGGGTATGCAGGTTCCATCTTCGTTCCTGACGATGCACTATCTTGAGCGTTATCTTGATAAAACGATTCTGGTTGGTTGCTATCATGACGAAGCACACCTCAATTGGATTCTTGGAAAGAATGATAAGGGAACTCTTATATATAATATTCGTGTTGGTAAAGAACGTGAAGGTGGGCAGATTAAGGCTCACCTTGACAAGATGGTGGTATCATTTGTTGTGCTCTATGAGTATGGGCATGAACATGAAAATAAGTATCGTGTGTTCCATGTACATCACCATGCTTTTATCAAAAAGGACAGAATGAGTAAAACCCTTTATCCAAGTGAGTCAAAGGGTAATTATTTCTGTTATGTCTTTGATGAAGAAGTAACGCTAGGTAATCTTGATGTCCATCGTTTGATTTCCCAAAAACGAATAGATGATAGGGAATACATAGATGGTGCACCTATCTTTATGACGGGTAAGGAAATTATAAAATTTAGGAAATAAATAATATGGAAAAGAAGGACATGAAAGAAACTCTTTATATGTTAGGTCTTGACAAAGACACAAAAAAAGTTGTATTAGATACTTATTTGTTACGTAAGTATATGTTCGAAAAAGAGCTAGACTCTTTTTTGTCTGAAAATAAAGATGAAATTAATGCTAGTGAGTTTCGTAGAAGAGGTTTTTCTGATATTGTTGATGAAATACCGGTATTTAGAGGACATGATTTTGATGTAAAGAATGCCCCAAAAATAGCAGATAATTGTGTTATAAGTAAAAGCAAAATTCAAAATAGACTTATGCTATTACGTATTTATAACACTATAGGTAATTGTTTCGATAAGTATCAGTTTATGTATGAGAATTGGGATGTTGCTGTGAAAGAACAGGAACGTTTGAATTCTCAATTGAAATCGTATTACGAACTAATTAGTGCAGTAAGAGAGAAATTTTGTGATAATGATATACTAGAAATAATTGAGGATTTTTCTTTTAAACGCATAATGCAATTGACTTCTGTTGTTCGTTTAGATGGTAGAGCATTTTGTAATATCAGTGTTAATTTAATTGGCGGATGTTTAGGTATAAAAAGAATTTTCACAAGATTTGACAAAGTGAAAAAGAGTTTAGTAGTATACCCCAGAATAGATCTGATGTATCAAGAATATGGAAAAAATATATATAATCATGGTTTAACAAAAGATGAAGCTCTTAGTAAATTGTTTTCTTTGCCAACGGATTTTGATAAAGTTGTAGAATGCATAAAAAAGAAAGTTCAAGAGATTGTTAATAAAGAAATTAAGCTTAATGATATTTGTTACGATTGGGCTAGGGATTGCTATTATCTTAATGATAAAGTCGAAAGCACTTTGTTCCCAGAGTTTGTTGTTGAGGATTCTACGGAAGAAGTTTTAGCAAAATATTGTTGTTTGAGTACATTGTTAAAAACTTTAGATACTGGTAAAATGCGTTTAAATTCTATTGTTTCAATGAATGATAGGACTGAAGTTGATTATTTATCGGAATACACACGAAACTTTAAAGAAACAGAAGAAGATAAAGATGATAAATATTTTTTTGCAGATAAAAAATTTATCACATCTTTTACTGATAGTATAGATGATTTGAATATGTGGCGCTTTTACGGCGAAGATGCTAAGGGAGTATGTATGATTTTTAAGAAAACAAATAAAGAATCAGTCGTGAAAAAAGTAAAGTATATAGATAAGAATAATGAGGTTTTCTCAAAGATTCAAGAAATAAATCACGAGTTAGCAAAAGAAAATATTAGATTTAGATTTCGTATTTTAGATAATAACAGTTTATTTATTAAGCCAAGTGATTTTAAAATAGAAAAAGAACATCGTCTTTTTGTCTCTTCAAAGGAACCGCATGGATGGTATAGTACAGATAAATCTATAATAACACCATATATAGAATTGAACTTATTGGGACAAAATGGAGATGAACGCGATTATCCATTTGTTCTAAAAGAGATAATGTTAGGTCCAGAAATGAAACACCAAGATATAAATAGATGTCAAATAAAAAATCTATTAATGTCACGTAGGTCAACAATAAAAATTAGTATAAGCTCAATACCGAGTTATCGAAGTTAATCTGAGTGATCTTATAGTCTCTTCAGTAGATAAGGTAGTACTTTATAAAAGTCAAGCTCTTTATTGGAAATAAGGATTTTAGTATAAGCGGGTGTCTTGAGAAAGTTACTCGTAATATCGTCTGTATACTCACCAACGAGTGTCCCCAATCTATCTCTCCGCTATTACTTCAATCCCATCTTTCTCAATCTCTTTGAGCAGAATGGGATTGAGGTGCTGGTGCTTTCGGATAATATCGACAGGGCAGCCCAGAAGGGCTTCAAGGTATGCTTTCAGACGGACTATCAGGAAAAACTTAGGGGGCATTTCTACATAGATATCTACATCGCTGCCATCGTGGTGCTGGTTTCTTGCCTTCCCTTGTTTTCATTCTTAATATCCTTTTTTAAAAGGCTTTTGCCCTTTACCTTTCCGCTACGCGCCGGTGACCGTTGGTTCAGGGCGCAGGGCTGATTGCGCTTATACCCAGGGTGTTACCCTGGGCTAGGAGCTTCTGGGCCTT
>ERZ1035051.338-NODE-338-length-18175-cov-14.784989_pt1 | contig 18175 bp, 12 predicted proteins | sample MGYA00520586_ERZ1035051 | MGnify/ENA primary metagenome ERZ1035051 (study PRJEB33766, sample SAMN09781692) | gut metagenome | biome: gut microbiome | host: Homo sapiens | place: Madagascar | study: EMG produced TPA metagenomics assembly of the PRJNA485056 data...
GGTGAAATTATATCATTCATTTTATTAACTTCTTTAATGCTTCAACGATTTCCTCTGGCTCCGGTACGATACCGCCCAGACGGCCAAAGTGCTCAACAGGAGTCTGTCCATTCACAGCCAGGCGCACATCCTGAACCATCTGACCCGCATTGACCTCGGCAACCAGAATACCCTTCTTGGTCTTGGCGAGTTCATGAATCTCCTTTTCAGGGAAAGGCCAGAGGGTGATAGGACGGAACAGTCCCACCTTGATGCCCTGCTCTCGTGCACTCTCGATACTCTTCTCGGCGATGCGTGCCGCACTTCCGAAGGCTACGATAACATAGTCGGCATCCTCCATCTGCTCCATCTCATATCGAACCTCCGTTTCACGAATCTTCCTGTATTTCTCCTGAAGGGCAATATTGCGCTGCTCCATCACCTCTGGCTTGAGTTCCAGAGAGGTCATGATGTTGACAGGGCGACTCTTAGGACGACCGATGGTAGCCCAAGGACACTCCTTGGCAATCTCCTCCTCGGTACGGCGAGGTTTCATAGGTGGCAGCACCACCTTCTCCATCATCTGTCCGATAACGCCATCGCTCAGGATCATCGCCGGGTTACGGTACTTGAAGGCAAGAGTGAAGGCAAGATCCACGAAGTCTGCCATCTCCTGAACAGAAGCAGGAGCCAGCACGATGACGTTGTAGTCACCGTTACCACCGCCACGGGTAGCCTGGAAATAATCACTCTGCGAAGGCTGGATGGTACCCAGTCCCGGACCTCCACGCTGCACGTTGACGATAACACCCGGAATCTCAGCGCCTGCCATGTAAGAGATACCCTCCTGCATCAAAGCCACACCCGGACTTGAGGAAGTGGTAATCACACGTTTGCCGGCACCGGCACCACCATAAACCATATTGATAGCCGCCACCTCACTCTCAGCCTGCAGAACCACCATGCCTGATGTTTCCCAAGGTTTGAGCAGAGCCAGCGTCTCTATAATCTCACTTTGAGGAGTGATAGGATAGCCGAAGAAGCCATCCGCACCACATCTGATGCAGGCATGAGCTATCGCCTCATTGCCTTTCATTAATGTTACTTCTTGATTTGCCATTGATTAATCCTCCTTTTTACGATAAACTGTGATGCAGCCGTCTGGGCAGACGATGGCGCACGATGTACAGCCAACGCATGCTTCAGGCACTGCCGCCTCTACATAGCGATAACCATGCACATTGACCTTCTTCTCAGCCAATGCGATGACATGATGAGGACAAGCCTCCACACAGAGCGAGCATCCCTTGCAACGCCCGGTGTCGACTACAATAGCCCCTTTAATCTTACTCATATTCTAATTTCTTACTAATTATCTTTACCATTGGAATAAACAAAGCTCCTGCTGTCCACATGTCGGTTGTTATGGATTGTAGTAGTCTTTGCAATAAAAGCTCATGATATCATCCAGCATCTCCTTGGCTGCCACGGCAGGACTCTCCGGATCGAGAGCTATCGCCTCCATATAGCTGTCGAGGGCACGCTTGAAGTCGCCTTGCTTTCGCCAGGCATTTCCTTCCTGATAATACTCTTCTGCTGTCATTTTACTCTATATATTTTAAAGTTTTATTCTGCGAAAGTACGAAAATTATGCTAAGAAAAAGAATAAAAGCGTAAGTTTTAAACTAAATTAATGTAGTTTTTCTATAAAATGCGCACACTATATTTCAAGTGTGCAATTTTTCAAGAAGAATGTGCGTTATTTCTATTATTATATTCTATTAAAACACAATTCGCCATTTACCGCAATTTTCTACGGTAAATGACGAATAATACGATACCCCTCAAAACGAGGTAGAGAATAAAGGCAAGCCACAGGGCGTGATTGCCCAACAAAGGATGAAGGGCGAAATACATTCCGAAGAATGAAGCAGAAGCTACAGCGGTAGAACAAAGCATCGACTTCGACTGGGTGATGCCCACAAAAATGCCATCGAAGACAAATGCCGACATACCTGCCAGCGGAATAAGCACCGCCCATCCCAGATACGATCCCGCTGCCGCCACCACCTGCCTGTCGCTGGTCAACAAAGAGAGAAAGTTTTCTCCACCCACTATATATAATAAGGTGAAAAGAATCGCCACCACGACACCGAAGCCCATCGTCCGCTTCACCACTTTCTGGAACGCCTCCCTATTCCCGGCTCCATAATACTTGCCGCTCAAAGCCTCTGCCGCATACGCAAAACCATCCATGAAATAAGAGAAGATGGTAAAGAGCGTCATCAGCAGGGTATTCACTGCCAGCACCAGCGTACTCTCTCTGGAACCGGCTGCTGTAAAGAAGAGGTTTACAGCCACCAGACATACAGTACGGAGAAAAATGTCTCTGTTCAGGGAGAAGAATCGCTTCAGCGGTTCTGAGGCAAAGAGATGCTGGCGATAATCATATTTGCCCAACCGGCGATAGTAGCGCCGATAGAGCACGCAGGCCATCAGAAATCCCCACCATTGGGCGATGACCGTTCCGAGTGCCACACCTTCTACCGTCATCCTGCAGACGAAGACGAGCACCAGAGAGGCTACGATGTTCACCACATTCTGAGAGAGCGATACCACCATCGGAATGCGCGTGTTCTGCATACCGATATACCAGCCCGTGAATCCATAGAGTCCGAGCACGGCGGGAGCTCCCCAGATGCAGACATAGCAGTATCTGCGAGCCAGTTCCACGACATCCGCTTCCGGCGACATAGCCCACAATCCACATCCGATGAGCCATCTCTGAAGGATAAAGAAGAGGAGTCCTATCCCCACGCCAATGCCCAGGGAGCGAATCAGGAGTCTCACCACCTCGGCAAAGTCTCTCCTGCCCAAAGCCTGCGAGGTCATTCCGCTGGTTCCCATCCTCAGAAATCCGAAGAGCCAGTAGATGACATTGAAGAGCATCGATCCCACGGCAATGGCTCCGATATACGCTGCATCGCCGATATGTCCGACGATGGCGACATCTACCAAACCCAAAAGCGGTACCGTGATATTGGATATTATCGACGGTACCGCTAATTGTAATATTCGTTTATTCACGTACTTTAATGATTATCATTAATCACTAATAAATAATCACTATACTCTATATTTCGCAGCCTGCTCCTCAATATAGGCAGCATCGCTGAAGTAGTCGATGCGCATAGCCTTGCGAACCTCGTCCATGGTCTGGGCTGCAAACTCGCGGGCATCCTCGCTACCCTTCTTCAGGATATTGAATACCTCAGGAATATCCTGCTCAAACTCATGACGGCGGGCACGGATTGGGTCGAGCATCTTGTTGATGACGCTGTTCAGGAACTTCTTGCAGGTGCCATCACCGATACCACCCTTCACATACTGCTCCTTCAACTCGTCCAAAGTCTTGAACTCAGGCCAGAACTCAGCGAAATCCTCAGGAGTAGAGAATGCCTCCAGATAAGTGAACACGGCATTGCCCTCCAGATGTCCTGGCTCTTCCATGCTCATGCGTGGCTCACCGTTAGACATCTTCTTCACCTTCTTCCAGACAGTCTTCTCGTCATCGCTCATATAGATGCAGTTGCCGAGACTCTTGCTCATCTTCTCCTTACCATCAGTTCCTGGAAGACGACGGCAGCAGGCAATCTCTGGAAGCAGGATCTCTGGCTCTACCAATACAGGCGCATAAGTCTGGTTGAAGCGGCGAACCAACTCGCGGGTTACCTCCAACATAGGCTCCTGGTCCTCACCGGCAGGCACGGTTGTAGCCTTGAAAGCGGTGATGTCGGCAGCCTGGCTCACAGGATAGCAGAAGAAACCGAGAGGAATGTTTGCCTCGAAGTTACGCATCTTGATCTCAGTCTTCACGGTTGGGTTACGCTGAACACGAGATACGCTGATGAGGTTCATCAGATAGGTAGTCAACTCTGCCAACTCTGGAATCATACTCTGGATATAGAGTGTACACTTCTGTGGGTCGAGACCCGCAGAAAGATAATCGAGTGCTACCTCTGTAATGTTCTGGCGGATTTTCTCAGGATTGTCAGCATTGTCTGTCAAAGCCTGAACGTCTGCCATGAATACGAACATTCTGTCAAAGTCACCAGCATTCTGAAGCTGTACTCGGCGCTGCAGAGAGCCGATGTAGTGACCCAGGTGAAGTTTGCCTGTAGGACGGTCGCCCGTCAATATAATCTTTCCCATTTTCTTGCAATTTATTATTAATTTTGTGCAAAGGTACAACAAAATATCGAGAAAATACCAAAAATACTGAAAAATTAAGCCATATCCCCTATTTAGTGATGGCATCAATCAGGATATCATTGGTCTGGTCTATCTGGTCCGCATTGATACTCTTGAGATAAATTTGTGTTGTTTTTTCTGAATTATGTCCCATACTGTCACTGATTACGCTCACGGGCACATTCTTCTCCTTAGCGTTGGTAGCCCACGAGTGTCGGGCAACATACATGGTCAGTGTGATGTCGATATCGATCAGTTTGGATAGTTTTTTCAGGGTTTTGTTGATCAGACATTGCTGGTAATGCCGCTGTTGCTGTAGACTTTTTTCTGCATGGTTGTCCAGGATGCCCAGCAGATGTTTTCCGTCGAGTGAGGGATAACGGTCCACGATGTCCTGCATGCTCTGTCGCCAGGCTATCTTCAGTTCCTGCCCCGTCTTTCTCCTTTTATAAATAAGGTATCCGTTGCGGATATTCGACTTTTCCAGACAGGCTATATCCACGAACGACATCCCCCTAGTATAGTAGCTAAACAGGAATAAATCTCTGGCCAGCTGACGGTTATAAGTTTCCAGTTTCAGTTGTGCCAGTTGTCGGATAGCCTTTTGAGAGATGGCACGTTTGCTTGTTTTTGTAGTCCGTGTAAAGGCAGTGGCAAAGGGTTTTCGGTCAGGGATTTTCAGTTCTTTCACGGCACAGTTATAGATAGCGCGTAGTCGTCTCATATAGAAGGAGATGGTATTCAGAGTCAGTCCTTGATGTTTCAGATAGCTTTCGTAAGCCCCCACCACCAGTTCATCGAGTTCGTACAGCAGAATATCCTGTTGTTTTCTGAATTTCATAAAGCTTTTCATGGTACACCGGTTGATATCAGCCGTACGATATTGATTGTTATCCTCAAGTCTCTGTCTTATTTTTTCAGCATATTCACACAAGGTTACATTTCTTTTTCGGTTTATTATCTCCTGTTTTTCCATTTCATCCTGTGCCTTTGTTATCACAGAGTATCCGTATTGTCCTGCCTTACTATGAAATCTGATGATAATCTCATCATCTTTTTTCATCTCAAAATCGTCTGGTAATTCTATTCTAAGTGTCATATTCTTGCGTTTTTTTGAATGAAGAAACAAAGTTAAGCCAAAAATGCGAGAAATGAGAAAGTTTAGGGGTAAATAATGTAAAAATAAGAGAAAAAGCAATAAAAAGCTCCCACAGATTTCACAGATTCCCACAGATTTTTTACCTTTCCACGTTTTCCCCAGGCGGTCCCAGCCCGCAAAATATGGCGAGGGCTTTGATGCCCCGTTGTCCCCAGGCGGTCCCAGCCCGCAAAATATGGCGAGGGCTTTGATGCCCCGCCAACCTTAGAGCGAAGCGGTTCTGAGCACCGGAGGGCGGTTACATCCTTCCCTTCTGAGAAGGGAAGGCTTGGTTAGGATGTGGAGCCCTCCTTGGCTAAGGAGGGACGGGGTGGATCGAAAAACCTGACGGGGTGGATCGAAAAAATACCACCATTTTTCAAACCCCAAAAAAGCGAGGCTTCTAGAAAAAGAAGCCTCGCCCAGATAAGCCTTGCAGCTTACCCAATTATTTAAATAATGCTCAAATAATATATGGTTCGCACCATATATTATTTAGCAATCATGATGGAAACACGGTTCTTGTCATTCTCTGCGAATGGCTGAACACGAGCACCCTTTGATTCCTCAGTGATGCGCTCAGCAGGAATGCCATAGCGCTTCTCCAACATCCATACAACGGCAGCAGCACGCTTGGCAGCGATGCGGTCGTTGATGCGGTCGTTACCAGTACCCTTATCAGCATAACCGGTAACAACAACCTTAGCCTCAGGATACTTCACCAGGAAGTCGATAACCTCAAGGATCTTCTGATTCTCCTTTGCGGAAATCTTGTTAGAGTTGATGGTGAAGAAGATATCACGACGGATTTCCTCAACCTTCTTCTCTACTACTGGTGCTGGAGCAGGAGCTGGCTCCTCAACCTTCTGAACTGGTGCTGGAGCTGGTTCTACTGGCTTCTCCTTCTTGGTAGCACTCTTGCCCAAGTTGATGCGAAGACCAGCCAAAGCATTGAAATACCAGTCAGGGTTACCTGCCTTCTTTGAGTTGTACTTGTCAGAAGTAATGTTGGCATTACCCTCCAACATCAGGCTGACAGACTTGCTAACCTTGAAAGCCAACTCAAGACCGGCACGACCGTAAGGGCGAACCTTGGTACCATCCCAGAGATATTCCAGGTTGTAGTCATTCATATTCTTCATGGTTGCAGCCAATTCATTCACCTCGTCGTTGTCCCAAGCGATGTTAGCACCTGCACCGGCGAAAGCAGTAACGTTCAATACACGGTTAGGGTTCCAACCGCAGAAGAGGTTGCTGAGGTTGAACATGAAGTCAACACCAGGAGCTACATACTTGAACTTATAGGTAGCATTGTAAGGAGTCTCGCCCTTCTGAGCGCGGAAACCAGCCCAGCCGCCCTTGCTCTGCCAACCGTTAGCCTGCAAGCGCATGCCAAAGACAGGAGAGAACTGGTAGCCTAAGCCCAACTGAACGTTTGGAGAAATCAAGTCACCAAACTTAGCCTCACCGAGTGTATACTGAGCACCGCCCTGCAGATCCAGGAACCAGTGCTTGTTGAAAGTATACTCATCACCGTTCTGGTCGGTGTAAGTAGCCTGTGCCATAGCCGATGTTGTGCCGAGGGCCAACAACGAAGCAGCGAATAATGATTTCATTGTATTCATAATCATATCTTTTATTGATTAATAAAACGAGATATCTACCTTATTTATTTTTCTTTGGCTGATGCTTTTTGGCGAACTCTACTCCTTCTTCAAGTTGTTTCTGCTTCTCTGGAGTCATAGGTGCTGTTTCCAACTTCTTGTTTGGATCATATACCGCATTTACTACATGACCCTTCTTAGGAATCAACTTGATGAGTACAGCCTTTACAGGATCGTCAGAAAGTTCACCGATGTAGTGAACCACTGCAGAGTCGCCTGCCATCACAAAACCATTGTCAAATGTAGCCTGCTTGTAATCGAATGTAACCTGATGGTCATCGATGATAGTAAGAAGAGTAGAATCTGTCATTTGCTTGATACTGACATTAGTACTCTTAATCTCTTCGCTGCAGGCATTGAAAGAGAGAATGGCAATAAGACAGACAGTAATTATAGATAATAATTTCTTCATCTTATAAGTAACAAATAAAGGGGACGCTCAAAACTGAACGCCCCCAATGAATAGTATCTTATTTACATTGTGGAGCACTTTTCTCTCCTTTGTAAATTTTCTTAAAATTACTTCTTCTTGATAACGAATGGCAATGTAATGTTCTTCTTGTTACCGAAGCAGTCCTTAACGGTAAAGTGGATTTCACCACTTGTTACGCTAGATGGAATTGAACCCTGATTATTCTGTGTAAGGATAATCTTAGTGCGATCATTACTGAATTTTGCAGTAAAGTATGGGTTGTACTGGCTACCACCCTTACTTGTTGTCCAAACATAAACATTGTCTTCATTGTTATAAACAGGAGCCAATACTCCAGCAGTCATGTATGTGCTGAACTTCTTGGCATCAACACCAGTGAGAGCAACAGGAAGCAGTTCTGCATCCTTGATTTCAGTTCCAAGGTTTGCCAAATCCAATGTTGTTGATTCACTCTTATCAGCAGTCCAAGTTACAGTATTGTTAGTACCAGTAACCCATGTTGACTTGTCACCTGTAAGTACATTGAATGTCTTTGTCCAAGAGCAGTAAGTAAGCTTCTCTGAACTTTCAGACTTAACTACGTAATCATCGTTAGCTACATAAGAAGTACCCGTCTGATTGAGGTGCTTAGAAATACCCCAATAAGAGAATTTACCGGTAATAGTACGCACAGTCTCATTATCAACCAAGTTACCTCCGTAATTTCTTACATACAAGTGATATCCACTTCTAACGGCCTCAGCTTCCTCCAACTGAGTACTATTTTTCCAAGTACCATCAGCTACATAGAACTTGAATTCACCCAACCAGTCGTTGTTTGTATCAAAGAGGTCTTGTCCATTCCAAGTAGACTTATTATTGTTAATAACCAAGATATTTCTTAAGTCATAATAACCATTCTTGATTCCATTAATCTTGTAATCGCCATCATTAGGTACAATGTATTTGTTGATATCATTGCCCTTGGCGTCCTTACCGAAGCCATCACGATATGCGAACTTAGGTGCCTCTGTTGGCATTACCTTCTTGAATGAAGCAGTAACAGTACTTACTGTAGCTGTAGCACTAGAAATCTGCTTTGTCAATGTAGCTTGTACCTTATATGTCTCACCATCAATGAACTGACCAGGATTAGACAAAATAAAGATAACCTTCTTTACCTCATTACTCAATTCAGAAGTTGTTGAGCCATCTGCCAATACGTAGATTGCATCAACACCTGTTGGCTTCTTATTATCTGCATCCTTCTCAGCAACAGTCCAAGCGTAATCCTTTGCATCGAAATCCAAACCGCTGATAATATTTTCGACATCTACAGGTTCAGACATAAACTTTCTATTCTGCAAATTGTATGAAAGATTTGTTGTTGGGATTGTAACATCTGTCTTAACATCACCTACTGCTACATAGAATGCACGTCCATCAGGGTCAGTCAAAGTACCATCATAGTTAACAGCGTATACACGGAAACCGATAACGTCACCCTTAACATTACCCATGTCCTGAATCTTGATAGTACCCTTATTACCTGTGAACAACTTAGCAGGCTTACCTTTGTAACCAACATTTTCATAAGTATATGAGTTCCAAGCATTCAACTCAGATGGAGCAGACTCTTGAGCAAACTTCTCATCGAGAGTTACGTAGAATCCCTTCACATTCTTAGCAATATTAGTATTTGTAAAGTCGATAGTAATATTCTTACCCTTTTCTACTGCCAAGATGGTAGAAGGTTGACGATTATCTTTAGCTGCATCATTCCAACCTGCTGGACGGTTTACAGCATTAATCTTATCAGGATCTGCATTCTCAGTTATCACTGTTGTTGCAGCCTCATTCTTCCATACATACTCAGGAATACCCAGAGTAGAGTTTCCTGCCTCTGTCTCAGACCAACGGTTGTGGATATTAGCTACGCTTATTCCGTTAACAGAGAAGTCCCAAACATGCTGTGCCTTGTATGTATTCAAATCAACAGCATATTCAGAAGTAACACGACGAGTCTTGTTGTCCTCAGCCTTATCACTAGTGTTGTTATATGTGTTCTTAACCGCTACTGAATAGAGAACAGAACAAGTTTTGTCGTTTTCATCCTTAGCCTCTACAGCTGCCTTGAACTTCTCACCAACTTCCTTAGCCTTGAACTTAACAACCCACAGACCAGACTTTGCATCGTTATCTGCTGCACGGGTATTACCCAAAAGCAACTTATTGTATCTGTGAACGTCAGTTACCTCAACCAAGTCATCAAGTTCCTTACCCTGAGAGTTCAAGAGAGAGACATTAGACTTTGTCAACTCTGCATCAACTGGAGAAACACGAACCAACAAGCTATCCTCGCCAATGTGATAGTTACCCTTGGTGAATGTAAACTTGCCATCTGCTACACCCTCTGCTGGGAATACATTATCAAGCTCTTCTACCTGAGCGAAATTCAAAGTTCTATCGAAACCAGTACGGTTTGGCAAAGCGAATTTGAACAATTGAACGTCAGTTACCATTGTAGAGTACTGACCGATGATGTCCTTCAACTGAGTCTCAATGTTTGTAACCTTTGTAGCGAGACCGAGCTTAGTATCATCGTCCTTAACACCGTTCAAAACGCTCTCGATAGCACCCAAACGTGAATCGAGTGTACCGAGCTCCTTGTTAGGAGTACCAATCTGACCCTTGATAGCCTCGATTGCAGCAGCTACAGTGTTCTCTTTGCTATAACCCTCACCGAGAAGCTTGAGAGCATCAGCGATATCCTGCTTGTTTTTATCAGCCTGTGTCCAAGCTTCACTAGCCTTCTGTATTGTTTCAGCCAAGCTTTCAAGAGTCTTCTGGTCACCTTCTTCAACATCGCTCTTTGTTGCATAACTCTTCAGAGTCTCGGTGATTGCATCCTGTGCCTTCTTCAAATCCTCTGCGTTCTTAGACTCAAGAGCTTCGATTGCCTTCTGAGCAGCATCAGCAGCATCTTTAAGCTCAGTCTTTGTTGCCAAAGTCTTCAATGTCTCAACAATCTCAGCATTTGCAGCCTCTGCATCCTTTGCAGCCTTGTCAGCAGCAGCCTGAGCTTTCACTACATCTTCCTTCAACTTAGCGATATCGCCAGTCTTGAGAGCATCAATAGCATCCTGCAATGTCTTGTCAGCATCATTAACATACTGCTTAGTTGCATAGTCAGCCAAGACAGCCTTAACCTCCTCAAGAGTTGTCTTCTTAGCCAACTCTGTCTGAAGAGAAGTGATGTCAGACTTGTTAGAAGAGATCAGAGCCTGGAGCTCTGCAACCTTCTGTGAAAGCTGTTCGGCAGTAGCCAACTTGTCAATCTGACCTTGCAAGTTACTGATGTCGTCATCATAATCCTTACAAGAAGTAAATGTACTCATGGATGCCACAGTCAGTGTACCCATAAGCAGCGCGCTTAAATACTTTCTTTTCATACGATAAAATTTAATTAAAAATATTAATTGTTAACTTTAAGTTCTAAACTTTCTCTGTACTATCTCCTGCGGGGAGATATTCTTTTTACGGTGCAAATATAGACATTTTTATTCACACTCGCAAATATTTAACCTTTTTTTTTCGAAAAACCCCTTATTTTCTTTAGTTTTTAATAAAATTGGCTCATAGGGTCTGCTCAAATCACTATTTTCATGCATTTTTAGCCCTTTTACACTCTCTTTTTTCCACACCTTATTATATATAGAGCGGTATTCCTTCTATTTTCTTTACAAAACACTCTTTTTTTGATACTATCTCCCCGCAGGAGATTAGAGTTTTAAGCATAGAACGTTAAGTTAACAAATTAATATTTTAATTAAATTTTATCGTATGAAAAGAAAGTATTTTAGCGCGCTGCTTATGGGTGCATTAACTGTTGCATCTGTAAGTACCTTTACTTCTTGTAAAGACTACGATGACGACATTCAGAATCTGCAAACACAGATTGATGCCAACAAATCAGCTATTGAGGAAATCAGTAAGTTGATTAAGGCAGGTAGTGTTATCACAAGCGTAGACAAGGCTACAAGCGGTGTAACTGTAAAGCTTAGTAACGGCGAGACTTTCACTATTAACAATGGTGAGAAGGGTGCTGACGGTACTCCTGGTACAGTTTGGACCATCGGTGAAGATGGCTACTGGGTAAAGGACGGAGTTAAGACAAATTATTATGCTCTTGGCACTAAGGGAGATAAAGGCGACAAGGGCGACAAGGGCGACAAGGGCGAGACTGGTGCTCAGGGTCCTCAAGGTCCTCAGGGTCCTCAGGGTCCAGCTGGTGCTGCTGGCTCTGACGCAACTGCTGCTTCTTATGAGTACTATGTTCCTAATGCAGAAACCGGTTACTTCGACATCTATAAGAATGGCGAGAAGGTAAGACAGAGCAATGTTAAGTTCGTTCAGGAGGTTAACTCTACAATTACCGCAGTTAAGGAAGATAAGACATTGACATTCTATGGTGTTGCTGGTGGTGAAGGTCAGAATAAGACTGTTGTTATCTCTTTGTCAGGTACATTGAGCAGCCTTAGCTTCCGTCCAGAGCTCTACCTCGAGGGTATCGAGACTATTCCTTATGCTTGGTTGTCTGGTGATGTTCTGAAGTCAGTAAATGCAACTACTGGTACTAACTATCAGACTAAGGCATATGCTTATGTTAATGGTACAGACTGGATAAAGAATACAGTTGCTAGTCCATTCCAATATGGTCCAGCTTGGGAAGTGCAGTACGATGCAAGCCCATGGAATGCAGATATTCAGAAGGAAGACCTTGCTGGTTACAATGTAATCCGTGCAACAGTTAATACACGTGCGGCAGTTTCTGATCTTGGTGAGGTTTCTTCTCCAGCTTTCGCATATCCTGGTGAGAATGGTGGTCGTCAATTGTTCAGTATGGATAATGGTACTGGCGTTTTGACAGCAGGTTTGCAGATTGCGAAGCCTTGGAATCTTAACGTAAACTCTACCGCTGTTGGTTCTAACGATGCTAATACAGTTGCTTTGCGTGTTAAGAACAATGAAGGTAAGGAAGTTGTTGCTGACTACGCTTTGGTTCAGCCAGAGAAGACTATCGTTGATGGTTTGGTATGGAGTCAGGATCCATCTTGCACATTGGAGGATGGTACAACATACGTAACAACAAATGCTGATGAGGCTTGTCCAAACGGTGATGCTAAGCATCATATTTGGGATAACCCAGATGAGGCTTTGGCTGTTAAACCAACTTTGAGCATTTTGTATAATGATCCTGTAGGTGTTGATTTGAACGATTACGTTGCTATTCGTTTGATGAAGACTTTGAACGCTAAGACCGGTGCTACAAATGAGTATTTTACTGTAACTCCAGAAAAGGCTAAGCAGTGGGGTCTTACATTTGAGTTCAAGAATGTTCAGTACAAGCTTGATACCAATACTACAAGCGAGGATAAGTTCTTGGAGGCTGGTGATAGCAATGGTAAGTTCCATGCTGTTAACCCAATGGTTGATGGTACAACTAATAACGAGAAGGCTGCTGTAGGTCGTGAGCCATTGGTACAGGTTCTCGTTAAGAATACTAAGGGTCAGGTAGTATTGGATGGTTATATCCATCTTTATATTACTACAGAGGCTAAGCCAAACCAGAAGAATGAGTTGTGGCCAATGCAAACTGTTCAGTTCGATCCATGTAATGCAAATGATGTCTTCCAGACAACATGGTTGGAGTTCAATGACTACGTTCTTACACAGAACATGAACATGAGCAAGGAGACATTCGATCACGAGTATACTCCTGATTTGGATATTAATGGTAACTTCAAGCAGTTCGCTGATTGGAAGGAGAAGGGTGAGCAGGATGTAAATGTTAATGCTCTCGGTGACGTTCTCTATAAGGGTAATACTGTAGGTAACACTAACCACACATGGCGTTGGGTTATCACTCCAGAGGAGATTGAGGCTAAGTTGCATCATCAGGCTTCTGTAACTCTTACAACTTGGATCCGTTTCAAGGCTAAGGATAAGGTTTCTGCTGCATATCCATATGTATACATCAAGTTGGTTACTACAATCAACAATAAGAAGACTAATACATACGCATTCGGTGACAAGAATAGTGCATACTGGTTCGATAATAACAATGCTGTAATCTTCGACGTTTACAATCCATCTAATGGTGGTGATATCGATGTTATCAATCGTGGTGTACGCTCTACATTGCTTGAGAATAAGGAAAGCTTCAATGCACCTAACCACAGATATTACTTCATCCCTAAGTCTGTAGAGATTACATCTCAGAGTGGTGTTAAGTATACTTTGATTCCTAAGTCTTCAAATGGCTTGTACAATAAGGTATACTGCAAGTTGGTAACTGCACCTGTTGCTGATATTCACAACTATGATGATGCTGCTACTGTATTGAAGACTTGTGCTCTTGATTTGACTAAGGGTGCTTATGCAAACGATCAGCTTTATGCTGTAAGTGGTGGTGTTGAGACTTTGGTTGCTACAATCAACCCTACTACAGGTGAGATTAAGCTTGACAAGAATCCTGTAACTAAGGCTATCTTCAATGCTGTTGGTTATGCTAAGGATCACGCAAATGCTTACAAGCAGCTGCACGCTCACGTAGGTATCGCTACTGGTAATGCATGTAATGTTGTTGAGGAAACAACTAACGACAAGTTTGTTGCTAGCTGGTTGCGTCCTATCAACTTGATCAAGTATACTAAGCCAGCTGTTGATGCTAATACAAACGGTAACGAGATCAACGTTCTTGATTGCGTTAAGTTGTATGACTGGCGTGGTTGGAAGAATGCTGAGACTGAGGCAGACTGTGTTGCTAACCAGAGTAACATGTGGGGTAACAACTGGTGGTTCTGGGCATACTACAATGTAAACAAGATTACATTGGATCTCAGAAATAATAAGGTAAAGACCAACATGCACAATGGTACATGGCAGACTTTGGATAAGGTAACTAGTATGTTGTCATTGAGCGCTGGTAAGAATCTTGCTACAGCTCAGAAGAATAGCACTGTATCATTCTCATTCAATTTGAATGGTTTGAACTATGCAAATAGAAATGCAGCTGTTAAGGCTATGTTGGATTCTGAGGTTGGTAAGATCTTCTACACTAACAATGGTAGCGTTGTTAAGCCATTCGAGATTACTATCCCTGTAGTTATCAGCTATGAGTGGGGTGATATCCAGAGTGAGGTAACCATTACAGTTGATCCTACTATCGGTCACGAATAAGTTATAAAATAATTTATAAGCTCTAATTTGAGGGTGTGTCTATAGAGCAGGCACACCCTCTTTTACTTTTGAAGAACCATTTTTTAACGCAGAAAATATGAAAAAGATAACTTTATTTATTGTTTTGGTTGCTAGTATCATAGGTATGGTATCTTGTAAATCCAAAAAAGAATCACGAGAGCAGAGAGTTGAGGAATTTAGATCGGAATTGACAAAGGAAGATACTGCTGCTATGCTTCATATTTGCGATCAAGCGATGAAAGATTTAAAGGCTAAGAAAATTGATAAAGTCCTGGCTTCAATGTATGAATATACTGATTCTACAAAAGAACTGAAATCTTTGAGTAAAGAGACAGAGAAAAGATATCGCCGCCTGTTTACTATGTTCCCAGTTCTTGAATATGAAAGAAAATATTATTCATTTCAGCTAGAAGGTTGTAATGATGTAAAATATGATGTTGTGTTTGCCACAGCAGAACAGGCTGGTACGGAAGAACCTGCTAAGACAGCTTACATGTTCAACCCAGTTAGAATCAATGGAGAATGGAAGCTATGCGTTAAAACTGCCGATGATGAGTTCGACAAGGAAATGCATTAATAAAATAAATTAATTTAGTATTATTATGAGACAATTATTATCAATACTGATGTTGTTCCTTTCTGTTTCAGTTTTTGGGCAGAAACAGAAAGAGGTGACATTTGATTTTTCAAATCCTTCCTATTTGAATCTAACAGGTGATGGTGATATAAATCTAAATTTATCGGAATTTACCAAGGGTAAAGTTAAAATGTCTTTTGCTCGTTTAGAGAATTCTTTTGGTGTTTATTACCTTAATAATAATGGCGATTACAACCTTCAGGTATTTAGAGGTGGTAGGGTGCTATTAGAGGGAATAAAAGATGCAGCCATTCAATCGGTTTCTTTTACTTTTAGTAATTTTGGCGACTTTACTGTTGTTGACCAAAAAACCGGTATATGGGACTCTAATGAAGGTATTTGGAACTGTAATGGCGATAATAATGTCCAGAGCGTGATGTTCAAGAACAGTGGTGATGCATCATTAATTAAAACCGTTAAGGTTACCTACATTGAAGTTGCTGAAATTTTAGAACCAACCGTTGAAACTTCTCAATTTAAGGTATCTTCATTCAAGGATTTAACATTGAAGTTTGCTTCTGATATGACCAAAAAGGGAACTTCAGAACTCAAGGCTGAAGGTCCTGATGGCAGTCATCCACTTATTGTGAATGTTGATAAATCTACAGTAAAATTGTCTGTAGACAAAGCTATTGCTACAGATGGAACCTATACCATTCAGATTCCTAAAGGTTACTTTGCAGACAAAGATGGCTATTCCAATAAGGCTCTCACCTATACTATTGTAGTAGACACCCCAAAGAATATTCTTAATTTTGAGAGCGCAAATCCTGTTCAAGGTGAGATTGAAAAGTTGGTAAATCCTATAACCTTATCTTATGGTGAAAGTATCAAGGATTTCTCGGCTGATCTTATCATGAAGAAAGATGGTGAGGATAAAATCCCTGTCACCTTGAAAAGAAATGCAGCGAATAGCAAACAAGTAGATATCACATTCGATATTCCTGAGGGAATTACCGAGAAAGGTATCTATACCATTGAGGTTCCTGAAAAGACCATCACTAATCAGTTAGGTAAGTTATACAATCCTGCTTTTGTGTTGACCTATAAGGTTGGATATATTTCTGATTCTGAAACGATGAAGAAGGCAAAAGCCTTGCTTACTCAGAAGGGTATAGGTTATCCTGCTGTAGACAGTGAAAGTAGAGTAGCACTTGAAAAATTGACTACTGCTACAGATGTTCCTTCTGATGAGGATCTGGCTAAGGCTATTGATAATTTCTATAAGGAAACAAATGTTGAATTGCCAGCTGTTGGTAAATGGTATTACATTTCTAACTTGAGTCCTGCAGGTAAATCTCTGTATTTGAAGATTGATGCAGAAGGCACAGTTGGTGTTACAGAAAAGAAAGACGATGCTACAGCCTTTGAGGTGGCAGAACCAATGTCGTTCAAGACAATTGAAGGTAAGTACCTTTTCCCTGCTGCAAAGTTGCAGGGTGATGCTACAGATAAGGAATTGAAGCTTGAAAAGCTTGCTATCAGTGATTTGGATATCACCAAGCAGATGGGATTGCTTAATCTCTATGGTTACTTTAATACTACACCATCAGGAAAGGTCTTGAATGCTTATCTTGCGGTAAATCATGAAAAGAATGTGTTGGTTACTGATGATCATGACTCAGCACCTACCTTTACTGAGGCTTACTCTACTGCAACTCAATTCGTAGAGACCGTAAAGCCTGACCGCTTGATTGACATGAAATATACAGCAAAGCCTACCGATATCCGTGATGGTATGGATGAGCTGACCCTTACCTTTGATGAGAAGGAGGGCTTGAAAATGGCAGATGGTACTGTTGCAAAGCTCTGTAAGGAAGATGGAACAGAACTAGAGTCTTTGAAACTCACTGTAGATGCAGAAAAAGCAAATATTATTCATGTAGATGTTGCTTCTGTTGAAAACGGCAAGTATCAGATTGCATTCCCAGAGGGTGCTTTGAGTTACAAGGAGTCTGGTATTGAATACAAAAATAAGAAGATCAATGTTGCAATCAAGGTTGAGAAGACTGTGATTACTCCGGAAGACTTCTTCAACTACACTTATAGCGGAATGTATTACAGTCCGGTAGCAGACGTTATTAAAGATGTTGACTTGAACAACTTTACCATTGGTAACTCTCATTATAATTATCCAGACCAGCCACAGGGTCTGATGGTTGATGAAACCAAAGAGGTTCTTTTGATGCAGGTTGATTTGGGCAAGCTGATTCGCAAGGGTCATTTCAAGCGAGTAGATGCAATGCCAGGTGTAGCTGATTGTCCAGAAGCTTATCAGATTGTATTGGATTCACCAATTCTTGAAGGTGAATTGAAGGCTGATATCTATACATTCGTTATGCCAAAGGCTACCTACGGTAACTATAACTTTGGTAAATATCTGCAGGATCCTGCTTCTGTTACTCCAGAGCAGTGCTATGTGAATAAAGAGTATACTGTTTCCTTTAATGTCAATAATGACAAGGCAACAGGTATCAGAGATGTAAAGGTAGATAGCGTTAAGAATGGTATTATCTATGACTTGTACGGCCGAAAGGTTACCAAGATCAACCAGCCTGGTATTTACATTGTTAATGGAAAGAAAGTTATTAAAAAATAATTTTAAAAGTATTAAGTTATGAAACCAATGAAATTATTTATGGCATCAGCTATGCTCGCTATGGGCACTGCTGCAATGGCACAGGCCACCTACACAGACAAGGATGGCAATGAGTATCAGTTTAAGAAGCACGCATTCCTGGATCTCCAGGGCGGTGCTCAGTACACACTCGGTGAAGCTAAGTTTGGTGATTTGATTTCTCCTAACGTACAGTTGGGATTGGGCTACCAGT
>ERZ1035051.356-NODE-356-length-17544-cov-6.202928_pt1 | contig 17544 bp, 12 predicted proteins | sample MGYA00520586_ERZ1035051 | MGnify/ENA primary metagenome ERZ1035051 (study PRJEB33766, sample SAMN09781692) | gut metagenome | biome: gut microbiome | host: Homo sapiens | place: Madagascar | study: EMG produced TPA metagenomics assembly of the PRJNA485056 data set...
TCATCGAGGCACTTGTCCTCACATCACTCGCAGGCTGTGCCGGCAAAAAGGTAGATTATGGCGTGGACACGGAGGTAAAATCTCAAAATGTGGTAAGCAGTGTAAAGGATATTGACACCAATACAAGTTTTAATGATGAACTTACAGTAAATGTGGGTGGTACTGATGAAAAGGTGAAAATCACAGCAGATGTCAGAGTGCCGGAATGTGATACCATGTCAGTCACAGAGGTGGAGCGCATACCTTGTACCAAGGAGTTCAAGGAAAAGGTGATAAAGGCATATTTTGGTGATTCACAGGTCTATTATTACGACTATGCGCACATGACAAAAAAGGAGCTTGAGGAGATTATTGAGACTCTTGACAGGGACAACAACAGTCTGCCGGATGATGCCTCTGAGGAGATTTTGAAATGGCATGATGATATGAAGACTGAGTGTACAAAAGCACTTGAAAAGGCAGCTGATGTGTGGACAGAGGCCACAGAATATGACTCCTGTGATGATTTTGTCGGAAAAATAGGTGATACCTGGTTTCACCTTCAGTTTTCAAGGCCAGATGATGACAACAGTGTGCTATCAGGCATCCAGAGCTATCCGCTTGCCAGATGCGTGAAGAGAGTTTCAGATGGGGAGTCTGATGAGCGGAGTACTATATTTGATGATGGCTATGTGAAGCAGTACTATGGACCAAAATCCCTGAAAGAGTATGATACGGTGAGGTATTTAAACGGTGACTTTATTGTTGGAGACATGCCGGTAAGCGATGACAACGAGGCAAATATTTCGGTTGATGAGGCAAAGAAGAAAGCAGGTGACTTCATGCAGGCAATAGGAATTGAGTCAATGATTAAAACAGGAGAAAGTGACTGTGAATGGGAGGGATATAACAAGACTGAGGATAATGTATATAAGGAGGGGGATATGCATAGAGCCATATGGGGCTATGCGCTTGAATATTCGCTTGGCGCAGATGATGTAGTGTATTCAAAATCACTGAATATATTTGATTATTCAGCTTATAACAGCAAATTTCGTTCTATGGACTTTCCTAATTATGAGACAGGCAGTTTCAATGTAAATGAATATGGTGTCTATAGATTTGATATAGCAGAGCCGGTAAGCATTGTGAAAAAACAGCAGAAGGTGGAGCTCTTACCGGTGTCAAATATTTATAAGATTGCAAGAAATGAGCTTGAAAGCCACCCGGATAAATATATTGTGGAAGCGGATACACAATATCGTTATCTGACACTTGGCTATATCAGGGTAAAGGACAGCTCAGATTCACAGAGATTCAGCTATATCCCGGCATGGAGCCTTGAGCTGCTGCAAAGAGGAGAGGTCGAATCGTGTCCGGTATTTGTAAATGCAATAGACGGAACAGTGATTGAGCCGGAGCAGATATTCTGAATCAGAGAGAAGTGTGCATGGAGACTAAGGAAAATTACAATGAGCACAAAAAAGGAGAGCCGCATATGGATAAAAGGGGTAACATATCTTCACGAAATATGAAATTATTTGCAGCAATTATGACACTCATCGAGGCACTTGTCCTCACATCACTCACAGGCTGCTCAGGCAAAAAAGTAGATTATGGGAATGAGAGCGAAATTAAAGAGACAAAAAATATGTCTGTCTTAGCTGATATCAGGGCAGACTCCGGCTGGAATGAAAACTTTACCATACAGACCGGTAATGGCGAGAAAACAGTATATGTAAATGCAAATATTGTAGTTCCAGACTGCGATAACATGTCGGTTGTTGAGGTGGAAAATATAAAGATAGATGTTGATTACAAAAAGCGTTTTCTGGATTTATATTTTGGTGGGAACGAGTACTATTATCACGATCCGGATCATTATACTGTTGACGAACTGAATGAGGTCATAGAGGACTGGCAGAAAACACAGGATGAAACTTACAGTGAGTGGCTGGAACAGCGGCTGGCTGAATACAGGGATAAGCTTGAAACGGCAAAGACTACTTATACCGTGGCAAAGGATCTCGAAAACTGTGAAGTATTTGCAGGCTACAAAGGTGATGTGTTCTGTGAGGTGGAGTTTGAGGCTCACAAAGTACATGCTTACGCCTTGCATCAGTCCGGGACAGATTACGGTCCACCATCTTTAAGGAATGAGGACTATGATACCATAACGCAGACTTTTCAGGATGATGATCTAAAGGATAAGGCAGACGAGACCTCAAATGAGGGCAGTAAATCTGCCGCATCAGCCAAAAAAGAAGCCGGGGATTTCCTTAGTAAATTGGGAATGCAGGATCTGGTGGAACGAGGTGAATGTGAGTGCAGCTGGATAGGGTTTAATAACAGCGAAGAGGGAAATGACTATCAGACAGCAGTGTGGGGATATATTTATTCATACGCGACCGGCATAGACGGAATCACATTTAAGGATGGATTTGATATGGATACCTATTTGTCGGTGTATGAAGCAAATGATAGTGATATAGATGATGTTACACTGCCTGACAGTACACTTCTTACAGTCACGGATGATGGAATAATTGATGTGCAGATGGAATATCCGGTAAATGTAACACAGATCTATAAGGATGTGGAGCTTATTTCTCTGAAAAATATAGAGCAGATCATCAAGGCGGAGATTACGGAAAATCCTGATAAATATGATATTGCATCGTCATTCAATAAGCTACAGCTTAGTTATCTTAAGATAAGAAGTGACAGTGAGCAGGGAAAATACAGCTATGTTCCGGCGTGGGCACTGTCACGTCTGGTAGACTACTCCAATGAGCAAAATGCTATCTTTGTAAACGCTATAGATGGAACAATCATAAATTTGGAAAATTCACTGTAAAGGAGAGGCTATGAAGAGGAAAAACGTTATTATACCGGCGTTGGTTCTTGCAATAGCATTAACCGGCTGTTCAGGAAAAAAAGTAGATTACAATATGGAAACTGAAAATATAAACACAAAAGCAGGAAGTGATATAAGTGCGTTTGACGACAGTACGAAATGGAATGACAGCTTTTCTGTTGAGACATCTGACAAAAGTGTGGATGTGGATATTTCAGCAGACATTACCCTGCCGGACTGCAAAAGCATGTCGGTTGTTGAGGTGAAGAATATAAAGGTGGGTGCCGATTTCAAAAAGAGTGTGATAGAGGCTTATTTTGGCGATAGTACCGTATATTATCACGACATACCTCATTATACGAAAGAAGAGATATATCACAGCATGGAGGTTGTAAAAAATGAGATTGCCGGGTATCAGCAGAAAATTGATGCGGGACTTATCACAGAAGAGGGCGTCAGCAGGGTGATGAAAAGTGAAAATGATCTGCTGGAACAGTATGAAAAGGCAGAACCGTCTGCACTGGATACGCGTGAAATAGCCACAGACTATACGGATTGTAATGAGTATCTGGGATATATTGGTAATGTTTTCTGTGAGCTTAGGTTTGGAATTGCTGAGGACGGTTCGCTTGAATATATTTCAGCACAGCCTCTTAAAGCAGGAAGTGAGGGTACATCATATGATAGCAGTGAGTATGGCTATTACGGACCACCATCATTTGAACAGGAGCAGGGTGTAGGGGGCCTTAATGGAGGTTCTACAGGTGGAGATACTACCTCTGCATATGACAACGAGTGTGTATTGACCAAAGACGAAGCTGTAAAGAAGGCAGAAGAATTTCAAAATAAATTAGGCAGGGCTTCACAGGTATATATAGGAACCTCAGACTACGAGTGGAGCGCAGGAGTGATAGAGGATGGCGATGATACCGTAAAAACTGATGATAAAGAGAGCGTTATAAAGGATACAGCCTGGGGATATATCATAGATTATGGCGAGGGTGTGGATGGCATAGCGTTTTGCAAGTCACTCGATTTCACCCGGAATATGGATATATGGGAGAAACTCGATAACTATGATGATTTTATGCCATATGGCAGCAGTTCCTTTATTGTGACGGATCAGGGAGTGACGGAATTTACTGTTTCTTACCCGGTTGATATTGTAAATGAGTCAAAAAACGTAGAACTTTTGTCAATGGACACTATAAAAGAGATCATCAAGGATGACATGACAAAGAATTCAGATCAGTATGATTTTACACAAAATCACACTTACAACAATCTAAAGCTCGGATATATCCGTTTGAAGGATGCATCTGACAAGGATAAATATACTTATGTTCCGGCATGGTGTCTGTCAAAACAGGATAAGGGCTACGACAGATATCCGGTGTATGTGAATGCTATAGATGGCACGATCATACGGATTGATGATCTCATATAAAATTTAGCTAATGGATCGGGTTCATATTTTGATGGAAAAGATGTGAAAAATATATGATTAACAGAAAGAAAAAATATATAAGTCGTTTGACATTTGCCGCTGCAATTACCTCTATTTTATTTTCAGGATGTGGGGCGGCACAAAAGGAGCTTGCACAGACGGACAGAGCTTCCTACGAGAAAATATCATACCAGACAGTTACGGTACAGAGCGGTTCACTCACACCTCAGACTACCATCAGTCTGAGCGCGCAGGGCTATACCAGGTTTTCCTATGGTGCGACAAACACGGAGCTTACGCTCGAAAAGGTAAATGTGGCAGTGGGTGATCATGTGAAAAAGGGCGATATACTGGTGGCTTTTAAATCCGGGGAGATACAGAAAAAGATTGAGGACTACAGCGGGCAGATCAGCCAGAATAAGCTTCTGGCAGAGCACTACAGGGCTATTATGAAAATCGATGATACTCAGGATTATTCAAGCGATATTGCCCAGCTTGATAAGGATACAGAGGTTGCGCAGCTTTATCTTGATGAGGCAGAGGAAAAACTGTCGAGATATCAGATCACGGCATCCGAGGATGGCACGATCACAGCAATGAACAATTCGCTTTTGGCGGGAGTTTTTGAACCGGGCAGCAATCTTATAACAGAAATCAGCGGAAACGGCAATTACGAGGCTGACAGACCGGAAGGTTATGACTTTAATGTAGGTGATGTATACACGGCAACAGCATCTGATATAGAGTTTGAACTTAAGGTAAAAGAGGTGGACGATAAAAAGCTTGTTTTTGAACCGGTATCGGACATGTCGGCAGTATCGGATGCACAGATATTTTCCATGGAAGTGACGCGCCCTGCTATAGAAAATGCTGTGTATGTGCAAAAGGACGCAGTACATGAGAAGGATGGCAGGTATTTTGTATACACACTGGATGAGAATGGATACAGACAGGCGGTATGGATAAGTGTCGCAGATCAGGTGGGAGACTACCGGATCATCACAGAAGGACTTAAAAGCGGGGATGAGGTGGTTTTGCAGTGAAGAACAGAAACCTTTTATCAATAAAAAAACTGGCAGTACTGGGGATATGTGTATCGTTTGTGGCAGGCGGCTGTGGAAAAATGACAGAAAGCAGCATACCTAAGCTTGAAGAACCTGTAGCGTTAAATGAAGCCTATAGACCTGTGGAATACAGTACGATCGGCTCCATGAAGGTGCTGATGGCTACCGCAGTTCCTAGGGATTACTGCAATTACTACAGTGCCAATGTAAATATTTCACAGATATATGTGGAGCCGGGAGATACAGTAAATGCGGGGGATGTGCTTGCAGTCTGTGATGTGGATGAGGCAAAAAAACAGTTGCAGGAATGTAAGGATGCGCTGGCGCATGAGAATGAGACATATGAGATATCCGCTCAGATCTCGGATACGCAGATCAAATTATGGGAGAGTCAGGCAGCAGGGCAGGAGAACAACACACTGATAGCCACAGAACAGGAAAATGAGCGTTACGATAAGCAGCTTCACGAATACCGCGTGCAAAAGATCAATGAGCAGATGGCTTTATATCAGCAGCTTGTTGATGATGGAACGCTTAAGGCAGCCCACAGCGGTCTTGTCACTTACACTAAGAAGCTGACAGGTGGAAGGTCTGCTGCGGCATACGAGAATATAGTCATTGTCTCCGATACGGATGACCTTGTGCTGGATATAAAAGATACAGCCATAAATGAGTACAAATACAGCGATTATGACAAGAAATATGTGATAGTCGATGGCGAAAAATATGATGTCACCGAGTCTCAATATACATCAGAGGTTTTGGTACTTTCGAAGATAAACAACCGCTATCCGGATGTGTGCGTGGAAAGCAGGGAAAAGCTGCTTCTTACGGCAGGACAGATGTATCCGGTATATTTTGAAAAGACAAAAGCAAATCAGGCACTTGTCGTGGGAAAAGATTCCATCTATAAGGATGGCGATACCAGATATGTCTATGTGAAAAATGATGAGGGCGGCCGCGAGAAACGTATCATAACAACAGGTGAGTCTGACGAAAACTATACACAGGTCACAGAGGGCTTAAAAGAGGGGGAGCTGGTCTACTATAATTCTACAGATCAGGTTCCGACAAGGTACAGCAAATATACGGTAACAAGGTCTGACTTTGATATAGCAAACTACGGTGTGAGCTACAGCAGATCTGACGCAGGGACGATAACCGAAACCTGTGATTATGAAGGGCAGATCGTATCGGTCAATGTGAAGCAGGACGATACGGTAGAAAATGGGATGCTGCTTTACGTGGTGGATACCGGAGAGGGCAAAGCTGCCATAACAGAGGCAAAAAATGAGATCGACTCAGAGAATGAATCCTATGCGCACAAGATCGCAGATTACGATAAACAGGTAAAAGATTTATCTGAAGGTGGTAGCAGCGCAGAAGAAAATAACCAGGAGGATGAAAAGCCGGATACAGCATATGAAGAGCAGCAGTTGAAATTGAACTTACAGCTGCTTGATCTGCAGAAAAAACTTGCCGGTGCAGACCACACCTATCAGCTTTCCCGGCTACAGTCAGCATATGACAGTATAAGTGCTGGAAATGACGGCAAAGGAAATATTTCAGTATATGCCAAAAATGACGGCAAAGTTTCAAAGGTGAGTGTCAAGGCAGGAGATAATGTGGAGGAAGGCTCAGATATCCTGCAGATAACCGGAAATTCCACGGACGTACTGCAGGTTCTGGTAAAGGATAGCAATAACTATAAAGTATATACGGACAATATAGCAGATGTGGGAGAGCGCGTATCACTTGAGCTGGACGGTACAACAATCTACGGAAACTGTATCGGTTTTGCAGGTTACGGCAGGGAAGCTCAAAAGGGATATATAAATCAGGATGATAAAGGTGTGCATATTACCGGAAACACAGATTCGGGATATGGAAATGCAGCATTTTATATAAAACTTGACAATGGAATACCGGATGATCTGACCAGGGCATCTGCTGTAAAGTTTTCTTATGTTTCTTTTAAAAAGGTGGTAGTGGTGCCGACTTCGATCATACACAAGCAGGTCAATCCTATGGACAAAGATGATATATCATACTATGTGTGGAAAATTGATGGGGACAGCGTGGTAAAGCAGCCGGTAATATTGAGTGATTATACATCAGGCAGCGATACACTTGTGCTTTACGGTATTGATGAGGGCGATGAAATATGTTTGGCTTCGTAATTAATAAATTAAAAAACAGAAAATGGTTAAATTTGTGTCTGCTTATGGGAGTGGCTTTGTTTATAGCACTTTTTGTGTGCCACTCTATGTTTGAAAAGGGTGCGGGAAATCAGATACTCGACAGACTTTTTACGGATCATGCCACACAGCAGAATGAGTTTCCTGCACAGATGAGCCGCGAGGGAACATATGCGGTGGCAGATTATCCTGATTCGCAGTCAGTACTTGATAAGCTGTCAGGATACGAGCAGAAGTGGACTGAATATGTGGATATAAACAAGGTTTCCTCACAGCAGCTTATCACACTCCCAGGAGGACGCGCAGATACAGAGTTTGGAGGACCTAACAATTATTTTACAATAGGATATCTGCCGGGACTTTCGGAGTACGCGGATGTTGTAAAATCTCAGACTGGCACAGCCACATTCGAATGCTGTATAAGCGAAAAGACAATGGATCACTACGGACTTGTAGCAGGTGAAAAAATCTATTTACATGTACCTGATGGCAGTGGGAAAAAGGAAATTTCTTTCGTAATATCACAGATCTGCCGTGAAAAAGATATAAACAATCCATATTGGGCCAAGACGCTTTCGGATATGGGCGATGTGATATTTGTTTCGCAGGATGTTTTTGACGAAATGATGCAGTATTACAGTGAGGACAATATCAGCTACAGTGATTTTCTCATGCTGGATTATACGCAGATCAACACGGAAAATGCCTCACTTTATGATGGGTATATGGAGCAGTTTAAGGATGCTGACAAGCTCTACAATGACAACATCCGTGATACGCTGGAGCGCTTTTTTACACAGCAGAAGACGATAAAGCTGATGCTTTGGGCGTTGGAGCTGCCGTGTCTTGTGCTTTTGATTTTATTTATAAGAATGATATCTGTACAGATACTTTCGCTCGAGCAAAATGACATACTTGTTTTAAGAAGCCGCGGTGCGACAAAATTACAGGTATTTATTTTGTACTTACAGCAGTCGGGAATAATAGCGTTTGCGGGCTGTGTACTCGGAATAGTACTCGGATATATAATGTGCAGGGCTGCCGCATCTACAGACGGATTTTTAAGATTTACGGCAAAGGATATAAGCACTTACAAATTTGTATGGCAGATGCTTGTCTATGCGGTGGCAGCAGCAGTTATCATGGTACTATTTATTACAGTTCCGGTGTGGAAAAAATCAAAGGATGCCATATCAGAGCGCAGCAGTAGGGAACGAATATCAAAGAAAAAGCCTCTTTGGGAGAAATGCTTTATAGACGTTATACTTTTGGCTCTGTCAGCATATCTGCTTTACAATTACAACAAGCAGAAGAGTACGCTTGCGATATCTGTTCTTGAAAACAGGAGCATAGATCCTGTCATGATACTGGACAATTCGCTTTTTATATTTGCAGCGGCACTTTTGTGCGTAAGACTTACCGGACTTATTATTCTGCTTGTGGACAGGCTCTTTAAAAAGCATTTTTCTCCGGCAATGTATGCATCATTTTTACAGCTAAAACGAACCAGATACAATCAGGGATTTCTGGCAGTATTTCTTATCATGACAGTGGCTGGCGGTATTTTTGACGCGAATATGGCGCGCACCATGAACAGCAATATGGAGCAGCGTATTGTCTACAATGTGGGTTGTGATGCGATATACAACGAAGATTTCAGACTCAGGATACAGAAGAATAAAGATGGCTCTGTAAACTGGATGTATGACGAGCCTGATTTCGGTAAATACGAGTCGCTCAAAAATGAGGGCATCTGTGACGGGGTCACGCGTGTGCTTGAGGACGAGCGGGTAGACATTTCCGCAGGCAGTAGTTCGGTTTCGGATGCATATCTTATGGCGATAAACACAAAAGAATTCGGTGAGACTGCGAAATTGCAGAGTGACCAAAATGATGATATTAATGACGCTCACTGGTTCAATTACCTGAATGAGCTGGCAAAAGAGCCGGACGGAGTCATCATTTCGTCAAATCTGGCAAAAGATCTGGGACTTAAAGTTGGTGACAGCTTAAATTACTCAAGGTATGTACCGGAGGCTGTCGATGAAGATCAGATCTACGCATCCGAGAATGTAAAGGTATGTGCCATAGTAAAAGGTTTTCCGGGCTACGAGCGTTACACCTATGAGACAGATGCAGACAAAAATGTGACCGAGCAGGAGAAATACCTGATCGTTGCAAATTATGCTACGGTTGTGGAAAAGTTCGGCATGACACCGTACAGTGTGTGGATGAACCTGTCAAAAGGAAAAACGGTGGATGATATTGTGGGATATCTGGGCGGTGAGAACAGTGAAAATTCAGACAGTACAGCAGACAATTTAACAGACACTCAAAGTGAAAAAGTACAGAGTGAAATATACAGGAATATAACATCCGCGCAGCAGCTTATAGACGAGAATAAAAACTCAGCCACAGTGCAGATCACAAACGGTATGTTTACATTAAGTTTTATACTTTCACTGATAGTGTGCTCAGTAGGATTTTTGCTGTATTGGGTTATGACACTAAAACAGAGGGAGCTGCAGTTTGGTATATACCGCGCAATGGGCATGAGAATGAGAGAGGTAAAAGCAATGCTTTTAAACGAGCAGATATTTTTATCATTTCTGCCGCTTCTTGCGGGAGCAGGCATAGGTATAACTGCAACAGCGATGTTTGTAAGGCTCATATCGATCATATATCTGCCGCAGAAACACAATATCGGAGTAAATGTATATATTTATCCATCTGATATGCTGGAGCTTACAGGAGTACTTTTCGTGGCTGTAGCCGTATGCTATGTGGTTATCAGCAGACTGCTTAAGAGTATGAAGATAGCACAGGCACTGAGGCTTGGAGAAGATAGTTAGCAGATAAAAATGATTTTGTGGTAGTCGGTAGAAAGTTTTTATAGCATGGTAAGTGAGGTCGTGACATATGGAAAATGCGATAATTGCTCAAAATATAAAAAGATATTTCAAGGCGGGAGATGGTACAACAGTCCACGCACTTGACGGAGTATCCATGGAGATAAAAAAAGGAACACTTGCCATCTTAAAAGGGCGTTCCGGCTCCGGAAAGACCACACTTCTTAATATCCTTAGTGCGCTTGATATGCCGACAGAGGGAAGTGTGCAGTTTCTGGATAAAAATCTCGAGCAGATGACCGAGAAAGACCGGGAAATGCTAAGGCGGTATGAGATGGGATTTGTATTCCAGTCTATAGCACTAATTCCCACGATGACGGCATATGAGAATGTGGAATTTGCCCTTAGACTTGCGAAAAATAAACGTCAGATACAGAAGAATTTGACTGAAATGGATAATGACATTGGAGATGCAAAAACCGAAGTGATAAATGAGAATACGCATGACAGAGTATCAGAGCTGCTGGAGCGTGTCGGACTCTCAAAGCGCATGAACCATATGCCGGAACAACTATCGGGAGGTGAGCAGCAGAGAGTTGCGATAGCGCGCGCTGTGGTTCATCGCCCGAAGGTGGTCTTTGCGGATGAGCCGACAGGAGCACTCGATACCGCTTCTGGATTTGAAGTCATGCGGTTGTTCCGTGAGTTGATAGACGATGAGGACATCACAATAGTTATGACCACGCATGATCCGAACCTGATGGAGCTGGGAGATGAAGTGTTTGAGCTTAGTGACGGCATAGTAATTTAAATTAAAAGGGGGAAAAGCAGATGATAAACTGCGATGGACTGGTAAAAATATATGAGACAGACGATAAAAAGGTGATGGCACTGGAGGGGCTTGACCTGACGGTGGAAACAGGGGAGATGCTTGCGGTAATAGGAAAATCCGGCAGTGGAAAATCCACCCTTTTAAATATGATAGGAGGACTGGAAACACCAACGGCTGGAGTACTCACTATCGACGGAAAAGATATTTCCACATATTCAGAAGCTGAAATGGTGAGATACCGCAGGGACAAGGTGGGCTTTGTGTGGCAGAAAAGTGCCAAAAATCTGTTCCCATACCTGACTGTGCTGCAGAATGTCGAGGCAGTGATGATGTTTGAAAATGCAGGTAATACCGATAATTTAAAACACGGAGAAATTATAAAAAAACGCAAGGATAATAATAAAAGCTATGCCCTTAAACTGTTAAATGCAGTGGGATTACAGGAGCATAAGGATAAGCTTCCGGCTCAGCTATCGGGAGGAGAGCAGCAGCGCGCAGCGATAGCGGTGGCGCTGGCAAATAAGCCGGACATACTGCTTGCGGATGAGCCGACCGGAGCTGTGGATACAAGGACTGCTGATACAATCTATGAGCTGTTTCATAAGCTGAACAAAGAGCTTGGTATAACCATCATCATAGTGACACACGATATGGCACTTGCAGGTCGTGTAGACCGCACAGTGCTTATATCTGACGGAAAGGTAAGTACGGAGAAATTGAAGAAACACCCTGCAATGGAATATACGGTATTGGACAAGGCGCACAGGATAAAACTCACTGATGAGATGCTTGAGGCAGCGGGGATAGAGTCTAATAAGGTCAGGGTTGATGTGCAGGATGGAAAGCTTGTGATATCGCGGATTTAAGACATATTAAACGTTTAGTGTTATAGAGCCTTTTTATCTCACGGTTTGGTATTGGCTCTTGCCATATCATATTAAAATTTATGGCATCTATGGTTATAATTATTTTGTTTGAAAAATACTGTGAGTTTGTCTATAATTGGGTTATAGATAATTTCAAGAGGTATAATACAAAATGATAAAAATAGGTATTTGTGACGATGAACCGATTGTATGCGAAATACTAAAAAAGAAAGTCAGCATATGCTTAGCAGAAACTAAGACCGAAGCGGAGATTGAATGCTTTTATAGTGGGAAGGAATTATTAGATAACAGCAAAAAACCGGATATTCTATTTCTTGATATAGAGATGCCGGAGTTTGATGGAATAGAGACCGGGAAAAAACTTCGTGAAAATGGAAAAGACTGTAAAATTATTGTTGCAACAAGCAGAGTGGACAGGTTTAAGGAAGCCTTTCATATAAATACATTTCGCTTTATTACAAAGCCCTTTGAAATAGATGAAATCCGGGAAGTGTTGCAGGATGCGGTTATATCGCTTGGTGGAACAAAGAAAATAGAGGTATATCGAAATAGAGAAAAATATAATATATTGTGCAAGGATATTTTTTTTATAGAAGCTGTCGAAAGCTCGATAGAATTTATTTTGGAAGAAGGAAGATACAGGAAAGAAAGCTCATTGTCAGAATTGGAGAAGGAGTTGGAGAAAGCAACTTTTTTCCGTATTAATAGGCAGTGTATAGTCAACATTGATAAAATAGAAAAATATGAAAAGGGAAATATATTCATTCATGGATATATAAAAAGGGTATCCCAAAGGAGAAAGAAAGAATTCCAGATTGCGTATAGGGAACATTTGGTATGAGAGTTGTGCTTTTTTTAAATCTATTATTAGAAATTGTAAAATATATTTTAGCCGGAGAGGCTGTGTTTAACATAAGCCTGATAAAAAGATATAGGGTTGGACTATTTGCGGCACTGAGCATGACAATTTTAGCATTGTGTATTAATGATAAGGTAGAGATTTTATCATTTATGGTTATACCTATTATTTTTGTTATCTTATTTATAACAATGGGTGGAAACCGGTGGAGCAGGGTGACCTGTTTTGTAAAACTGACTTTTTTGATTCTTTACATGGATTATGTTATTGAATTGTTTATGAAACTATTTGCGTCATCTGGGATTAAAAGCGTAAGAGGATGGCTTATAAGTAATGTGATTTCCATATCATTTTATGGAAGTGTTTATGTGATTAGGAGATACAAGAGTAAGGTTGAAAATACAAAGCTGGAACAAATTGGAACGGGAATCATGTATGCAGGCATTGTTATGATGGCGGTTGCAATACCACTGACCATTGCAGAACTGAATATTTTATCTAAAAAATATAATAATATGGGAAACATGAAAATGATACAGCTTTTGTCGGCAATGTCTATGTTGGGTATTGTTATATTAGGTTTAATACTGATTTATATATACGGTATGAATCAGAAAATGAAGAGCTATCTTGAGATTGAAAGAATGTTAAAGCAAACTCAGAAAAACTATTATGAGGCAGTGATAGAAAAGGAAGAGAATACAAAGAAATTTCGGCATGATATATCTAACCATATTATGTGTATCGGAGAATTGGCAGAACAGGAAAAGCTGGATGAAGTAAGAAGGTATATTGATGATATACAAATAGAATTGAAAAGAATACATAATTGTTGCTACAGTGTTGGAAATACAATTATAGATGCGCTATTAAATCGCTATGTGAGTCAGTTGTCAGAGGATGTAAAGGTCACTGTTTCAGGAGCCATACATGAACAACTACCGATAAGTGATGTTGAATTTTGTACTATTTTTTCAAATCTTTTGAAAAATAGTGTTGAGGCATTACAGCATATTGATGGAGAAAAATATCTTGCAGTAAAATTCTATACCGGATCAAATGATTTCGTTCTTGAGCTATGCAACAGTGCATCAAATCAAACATTTGTAAATAATAATGGATTGCCGGAAACCACCAAAAAAGAAAAAGATAGTCATGGGTATGGTTTACAAAATGTAAAGGATACAATTAATAAAAATAATGGTAAATTTTATTGGGAATCAACGGCAGAAATGTTTAAAGTGAAGGTACTGTTGCCAAATATTTAACAATATTATAGGTTTGTCAGAAAATGTGATATCGTTGATTTGGTTTCATTCGCGGGGTTAAGTGCAACGTTCACGGGGTTATTATTGAAATATGGTATTTGTCATGTTATTTTTATCTTAAAAATGAGGAGGACAAATACCATGTTTTTAATTTTTGATAAAGTAGCCGTGTGTGGCTGGGGATTATGGGAAGAGATAGCAAAAATTCTAATGGGATAGAATTTCATTAGAGCAATTGATAAAGGGAATGATAAATGAGATATACTTTCATAAAACAACATGATGCAACAGACTGTGCAGCAGCTTGCATGGGCATGGTCTGTCTGCACTATAAAAAAGAGATAACAATAACAAAATTACGTGATATGATGGGAACAGACCTGAAAGGAACAAACCTTATAGGATTGTCAAAGTGTGCAGAAGAACTTGGATTTAACTGTCAGGCTGTAAAAGTAGATAAAGAGGGTTTTGTTAGCAGATATACATTACCAGCTATAGCAAATATCGTAACAAAGGAAGGCTTATCGCATTTTGTAGTGATATTCAGGATCACAAAAAAGTATGTGATAATAGGTGATCCGGCTAAGGATCTAGAGCGACTGACTATAGACGAGTTTTATAAGAAATTTACAGGAGCCATGCTCCTGCTGAAACCAAATAGTGAGTTTGAGCGTGAAAAGATAAAGGGAACGAAGTTATTTGACAGATATATAAAGTTGCTGCTTCCACAGAAGAAGCTGTTTATATATGCGCTTGTAGCCTCACTTCTGGTTACACTTCTGGGAATTTTATCATCACTTTTTAACAATATAATATATGATGAAATACTTCCGTATCAGCAAAAAGATGTATTAAAGATGATGCTTGCGGTATTTCTTGGAATATCACTGACATCTACATTTGTAAGTTTTGTGAGACAGTGGATTCTCATGCATCTGTCCATCAAAATTGATATACCACTTATGCTTGGTTATTTTGAGCATATATACAAATTGCCGATGAAATTTTTTGCGAGCCGTAAGACAGGGGATATTACAACCAGGTTTTCGGATGCATTTACCATAAAAGACATATTTACCAGTATAGCATTATCACTGATCATGGACATATCAATGGCTTTGATAACCGGAGTAATACTTTTTCAGATGAACCCAAAGCTTTTTGCAGTGATCATAATGATGACACTCATAAGTATTGTGCTCGTATTTATATTCAAACAGCCATATAAGAAGATAAACGAAGAACAGATGCAGCAGTCATCCATACTCAACTCGGAAATAATAGAAGGGCTTCGCGCAGTTGAGACAATAAAGGGAAATGCCAATGAGGATATAGAGCTCGAAAGCATAGAGCGGGAATACATAAAATCTCTTAGGATAAGTTATAAAGAGGGTATGCTTTCAAATGTGCAGTCAACAATATCAAGTGTTATATCGGGAGTTGGTAATCTGGTGCTTCTGTATGTAGGAATAATGCAGGTTATAAATAACAACATGACGCTTGGAAGCTTCATGGCATTTAACACACTTGCAGGATACTTTATGGATCCTATAGGCAATCTGGTAAGCCTTCAGTTATCCATTCAGGAAGCAAATATTTCAATGAAGAGACTTTCTGAAATCATGGATTATGAGAGAGAGCAGAAAAGCGAGAGACAGTATCAGGAAATATCAAGTATAGATGGTGATATTAAGCTTGACCATGTCACTTTCAGATACGGAAACAGAAAACCGGCTTTGGATGATGTGAGCTTTATTATAGAAAAAGGACAGAAAGTGGCACTTGTGGGGTCAAGCGGAAGCGGAAAATCTACAATAGCCAAGCTGCTGCTCAAATATTATGAGCCGGAGGCGGGGGATATAACAATAGATGGGATGGAGATATCAGAATATAAGAATGACGATATACGTCATGCGATATCATATGTGCCACAGAATATAGAGCTTTTTTCAAAAAGTATTTATGACAATATAAGAGTTACGAGACAGAGTGCAACGCTTGACGAGGTAAAAGAGGCTGCCAAAGCCGCTGATGCCCATGAATTCATAAAGAGACTGCCGATGCAGTATTATACTTATCTTGAGGAAGCAGGAAATGGTCTGAGTGGAGGCGAGAAACAGCGAATTGCACTTGCAAGAGCATTTCTAAAGGAAAATCAGTTTTATATCATGGATGAATCCACAAGTAATCTGGATTTTGCAACGGAAAATATAATCTTCGATATGATATACAATAAATTCAGAAAAAAGACCATGCTCATTATTGCGCACAGGCTTGCAACAGTAAAAAATTGTGACAAGATAATAGTAATGGATAAAGGAAAAATTGTAGAACAGGGAACACATCAGCAGTTGCTTGAGAGGAAAGGACTGTATTACAGACTGTGGGAAATGCAGCAGGGAAATTTTGTTATCAAAGAAGACTCAGATAAGGATGAACAGTTTGCTGAGAACTTTGAGAATGATGATGAGGGTGTAATGAGCTACACTTAGATGATTAATTTTTGTATGTAAAAGCTTTACATAGAGTCAGGACTGTCTGCAGACGGGAATGGCAAAAATAAAACAAAGAGAAAAGGAGGTACACATATATGGATATGTGTTACGATGGAGCACTAGTAATGCCATCAAGCTACGCTATGATGGAAGAGGAGGAGATGTGTTATTTTAGCGGAGGAGGAACATTTTGTGTAAAAGTTGGAAGGAATAGTTTTGTGATTTCTGCCCTATCTGCTTTAGGAGCGGGAGCATCAAAAGCAGCAATGACGGCAGTGTTAGATGCAATTGGAATATCAATAGCAACGTCAATTGAGTTAGGTACAGCTGGAATGGGAACATTGGTTGCAGGAGCTTTTATTTTGACTTGGGGAGGCATTGCATCAACATTAGCTAGTTGTGCGGTTTCGTATGGAATTAATTCGCTAAAAGGTAAGAAATTTAAAATTACTGGTGGAAAATATATTCCAACTGGAACATTTACAATATAAATAAATTTAAATTACTGGTTGTGTAGATGGTGGCATCATCTACACAACTTGAAAAGGAGATATTAATGAAAAAATATATAATTTGGAATTCAGTGGTATTTATTTTCTTTTTTGGCATTATGTCTGTATATTTAGATAAGATTCCATTGGTAGTTTGGATGCTGGTAGGGGTTATTATAGAAGTTTTGTTTAGAATAATATGGGGATTTATAGAGAAAAATGATATTGATAATATAACTGATAAGGATTGTGAAAATTATAATAAAAAGAGATAAAAAATATAAGGGCAAAATTAATGAATAAAATAACAATTTTAGA
>ERZ1035051.357-NODE-357-length-17530-cov-4.243147_pt1 | contig 17530 bp, 4 predicted proteins | sample MGYA00520586_ERZ1035051 | MGnify/ENA primary metagenome ERZ1035051 (study PRJEB33766, sample SAMN09781692) | gut metagenome | biome: gut microbiome | host: Homo sapiens | place: Madagascar | study: EMG produced TPA metagenomics assembly of the PRJNA485056 data set...
GTAAAACAAAAAACTCAGATAATGCCCGTTTTTTACAAGTTTTAATGCTTTCTCCCTTCCGCATATCTCCCACAGATTTCACGGATTTTATTCCATCACTTCCAGCAATCCTGTTGCTTCTCCCCATCCGCTGATGAATACCATCTGTCTGGCACGGGTGATGGCTACATAGAGTAGGGAGCGGATACCCATCAGATACTCTTTGCGTTCCGGAACATCCATCATAGAGAATGGTTTACCGGAAGTCTCCTTTGATGGCATACTTCGTTCTGTTACACCAACTAGAATGACGATGCGGAATTCCAAACCTTTCAACGAGTGGAATGTACAGAGTGAGATTCCTTCTTTATTACCCGTAGCGTTTCCACCTTTTAACTCCTGATAAGGAATATCATTCTGATGCAATCCGTCAACTACATCTTTGTATAATGCCCGGGTTCTGGCAGCTATGCAGATATGGTTGAGACTGATGCCATTATTTTCACATTCAGCCACTACCTTCATTACATATTCTACCTCTTCATTACTTGATGCAAATATCCTGTAGCAAGGCTTTTCGCCATGAACCAAGGAGATATATCCCTTGTTGTTCTCTTCGCCGCCATCCATGTCGTCGTATTTTTCACCTTTCACTACGGCAACAGCCATGCGCTTGATTTCTTCCGTGGTGCGGTAGTTTACCTTCAGTTTCTTGCTCTTCTTGCCACGGATATTGATTCCGGCAGCAGTAAAGTTAATCTTTCTTCCACTATAGATGCGCTGGTATGGATCACCCGTCAGGAACAGATCGTTTCTTCCTTCTGCTACAAGCTGGCGCAGGAATCGGAGTTCCGGGTTCGAGAAATCCTGAAACTCATCAGCTATCACATGACTGAATGGATGAATCTGATGCTCCTTCATATAGTTAGCCGCCATATTGAACAATTCAAGGCGATCTACTTTCTTACGTTCCTGCTTGAGGGCTTCATACTGCTCTTTCAGTTTCCATATCTCCACACGCTGTTTGCGGGTGATTGGCTTCGTTCTGCCTGTTCTAGGCTGCAGCAGGTAGGATTTCAAGTCCTTATTGTTATTATAGATGATTACATCTATATATTCCGAATAAAGGAACTGATCGTCGAATTCAGAGATATTCTGGTCAAGCACCTCACTCCAGAGAGCCAGGGATTCCTTGTCGCCGGAGTAATCCAATACATGGAAATCTGTCGGAAGAATCTTATACTCCTTGGCTACTTCCAAAAGCACCTTATCAATGTTGTTGAGGGCATACTTCTGCTTGTCAATGCTCATTTTCTCTACAAGTACTCTCAGATTATCTACCAGAGCTGTGGTATAGGTTGTGAAGAGAACCTTCCCGAACATATTACTCTGGCAGAGATATTTCAGACGGTGAATGGCTGCGATGGTCTTTCCGGTGCCAGCCGAACCGCTCACTTTGGTTGAGCCATTGTAATCGCTATCTACCAGCTTGCGCTGTGAAGGATGGAGAAAAAGTTGCCATTTCTCCATACCTTCGTCCATGATGCGGGCGAGTTCTTCATCGGTTGTAATCTCGATGAAGCGGCGGCGGTTGTTGCTCGACAGCAATGTATCTTCTCCCTCCTTTGCCTTGCCTTCTTCTATATTGGCAATGATGGAGCTGATATCGTTACCGTCCATCACGTCAAAGATATTCTCGAAAGCATCCTGCGGAAGCTTCTTCTCTGCCTTGTCCAGGTCATCAAAGTTTCTGATATTTCTGACGATACCGATCAGCTCTTCTGGTACACCTATTGATAACAGCTGAGCGTCAGTAATATCGCAGAACGGACTCTCGGCAGTTGCATCATTAGAGTTTCCGTTTTCTTCTACGTATGTCTCTTCTTGCTGAATATCAATAGGAATGATCTGGCAGGTTTGTGTATGCTCATTCCATACGAACTTCTTGTTCTGTGCCCAGCGGTATGCCTTGTCGTGCTTATCTACATAGAGCAGCATATAGTTGTCTTGTCCCAATGCACCCACAACGGCACGATACTCCTGGTTTATACGGGCAGTTTTCAAGGAAGAATCCTTAAACTGGGTGATGGATTCCAGATGTATGGCAGAAGACTGAGAATTCTGACGGAACTTCTTCTGGAAGTCCCTCACGTTTTGTTGGACGTTGCGTGGCAACTCCGTGAATTTATCGAAAAATGAATCACTTAAGAATAGTCTCATATCTATCAATTCTTTTTAAGTTCTACAATGTTGAAGGTCTCAGGTGTATATACCTGATAGCCATGCGCCACGAAGTAGTCGTAAGCTTCGGGACGGTCTGAGAAATCATCTATCACGATGTCCTTACCTTCTATCTTGATGGCAGCCTCCATAGCTACCTGCCCGTTTTCATCCATAACAGAGAAACCGCCATCGGTATCGAATGGAATCTTATTGTTCACAAGTTCCGTTACGATATTCTCCAGCCCAGGGAAGTAGAGCAGTACTTCATCCAGGTCTATCTGTTCCGTTGGCTCTTCCTGTGCCTTGTTGCTGAAGAATTGCAGGATATTGAATCGGTGCCAGAAGTCTGTCCAGTCGGCTTTGTTGATTTCTGAAAGTCCTTCCTTGATGTCCCATTTATATCTCACGCTGTTGAGGTAGTCTTCTTCGCAATCGTATGGATACCAGGCAGAACCTGCCAGCAGCGTGTTTCGTGGAATGAATGTGGTCTTCACGAAGAAATGGCACTCATCAGCTTCTTTATCTGAGAAGTCTGCGTATTGTGTCCTTGCGTTTTCATCCACAGCCTGATCTATATGGCTATACGATGCTAAATACTGATTCTCATCTGTCCAGCATGATGCAAGATATGAGAATGCTTCTTCTCTCAGACAGCACAGATCAGGGTGGGACAGCATGAAGACGAAACGCTTTACGGAGTCCTTCATTCTCCAGAGGTCATTTTGAAAATCTACCAACAATTCGCGGTTTGGAGAACTGACGAACAGTTCATCTGTAGCTTCATCCATATTCTCATCGGGTGAGATGTAAGGCTTAATGTCTTCCCAGGTCAATGTCCATGAGAGTTTTGGAAGTCCTGAAGAGTGACTGATGGCTTCTCGTTTCTGAACATCACTGTAGAAACGAAGGTTCTGCTTGCTGGCATGATAATCGTAGCCGTCCATGAATACAGACCATTGTGGGATGCTCTGTACATCCACTTCCTGACCCTTTACCTGAGCATAGGCACAGATAAACTGGAAATCCGGAACGGTGGTTTTCTCTACGCCCAGCGATGGACCCAGTTTATATTGTGGAAGGACAATATATTTAATCTCCCGTTCATCATCCTTGATGATAAGCTGATAGTTATATGTCTCGTCCACGGCATCCACCTCTTTCTTCCAACTCCAGTGCTTTTTCTTGCAGACATTTTCCATTGTCTTGACGAAGAGAATCTCCAACTCGCTATCCTCAATGACACCGCTGCTCGTGATATTGCCCACAGAACCGTTGATGTCTTCCCAATGATCCAATTGGTCAACAATCTTCTTAAACAGTTCTTCAGCTCTTGCACGGCTCAGGTTCTGGCGTTGCCATTGGTTTCCATAGCTCAGTATACAATGGTAGCAGCCGTCCTTGCCTTCTCGCTGACATTCACAGTTGCGGATATGCTCATAGCTGATTTCTATCAGTTTTGAGAACTCCACCTTATTATATAGCTTCGACAGATAGCCCGTACCACCCGGTATCGTATCGTAGATAACCAGATAGTTGTCGAAGTTCTGCGTTGCCTTGTTGTATTCCTGGTAGGTGTCTATGCGCAGGTGCTCCGGATTACTCTTGTAGTAATGGCGCATACCCAGTTCGATGCCAGCCTTGAACAGTTGTGATGAAGCCTCTGTTTCAAAGAGCTGTACAGGGAGCAATACCTTGATAGCCTCCGTATGCATGCTTCGGTAAAGATACAGACTGTCGAATGTATCTGCATGGGCAGCATCGGCAGGATAACCTATTTCCTTATGGTTGCAGTAAGGATGATGCATCTCCTTGGCGTCCATTGTGCCATAGAGCACAGGAGTCGATTTGCCGCAATACCGGCAGGTAACGAAGCCCAGTCCCGATATGTGCTGCTGCTTGTTGATGGTTACCTGGTCGGCAAGCTGCTTCCTGCTGCCATAGTTCACCTCTGTCAGGGTTACGTCCTTGCAGAACTCAATACCGAAGCCCACCTTTTTCAGACCATACGAATGAATGGCTCCATTGTGGTCGAAACGGAAATGCTTCATGGTCTTATAGAACTCCTCCTCACGCTCTTCCTTGCTGTCGTTGATGGCAGCCTTGTCGCGGTAACAGCTGGATAGTGCAGCCGTAAACTTCAGAAACTTATGCTTGTTGGCGTGCCAGGAATCGCTGCCACATTTAGGGCAGGTATTCAGGTTGTATTCTGGCATGTCTTCGGTGGCAAGTGCATCGCAGTCGCTGCAGTATCTCAGCATCTTTACTGAATCGGCTCTGTCTTTCAGCGACAAACCGTTGATTGGCAACTTCAGTTTCTGTGTATAGAACTTGTTGTCGGGAGCCAGCTCCCTGATTCCTTGCGAGGCTGGTCTTACCAGTTCCAAGGTAGTTGGTTCTGGCGTATTTTCTGCCTCATCGCCCAATGCCTTCTTGGAGAAGATAGTAGCGGTCAACTTGACGCCTGTTTCCGGGAAGGCGTAGTTTGGCAGCAGACCGGCATTGGTCATAAACTCCACAACAATCTCCTTGTTGATCATCTCTTCCTGGGCTCTTAGGCTTCTGTTCTGATCTAGCAGTTCTGTCCGGCGCATCGTATCGTTCATAGGAATCTCCTTGAGCATCTTTCCAATATGGGTCTTTTCTGTACGTATCTGGTTGATGCGCTCTATCAGGTTTTCAAACTCTACGATCACATGCTCATAGAACTTGGTGGAGTCGAGCGTAGCAAAGAGTTCATCCAATACGGGTTGCGTATTCTGGGGATACTGCTCTCTGAATCTCTCTTCCAGCTGGATGAGATTTCCCTTGATGTATTCGAATATTCGGTTGATGAAGAAGTTCGGATCAGTCAGCAGAGTATGGTTGAGATGCAGTTCCCTGAGCACGTTCGGAATCTCGTTGTTGCTGTCTGCGCTAACCCATGAATCAATGCAATAGGCTAGGAAGTGGCGGCGCAAGATGTCTCTAGCCTCCAGGAAACATCCTGGAGTGCTCACTTCACCCTCCATCATCTCCAATGGGGAGGCAAAGTAGAACATGTCGTGCTTGCCCGCCTTGGCATAGTTGAGCACCAGAGCCGAACCTTCCTTACGACCCGCACGTCCGATGCGCTGCAGGAAGTTGCCTGGCTTGGGCGGAATGCCTGTATTGGCTACTACGTTCAGGTCACCGATGTCAATACCCATCTCCAGGGTAGAGGTGGCGGTCAGTACATTGATGGCATGCTGCAGTGGCTTGCCGTTTTCGTCGGTATGGTCTTTGAACTCATGCTCAATCCTTTCTCTTACCTCTCGGTCCAGAAGTCCTGTATGTTCGTGTGCATAGATACGAGGCGAAGATTCTCTGTCATATACCTGGCGATAGTAGTTATCTGACATCGATTCTCCTTCTTCGTAAATACCCTTATCGCACTTGAAGTCAAGGCAATGGGTGCCTTCGCTCAAAGTATCACTTTTGCCAACAAACAGGTGTGATTCGCATTCGTCACACTTCAGGTTTCTGACTCCTGCCTCCACATAGATGGCATCCGGGCGGATGGCATAGTTCACCATGCCATGAGCCTCCTTCTTATCCAGAATCATACAGTCGGTCATGGTGTTGAGCAGCATCACATAGAAGTCGTTGATCTGTTCTACGTTGGGCTGGAACATCATATCCTGTGGTATCAGGCACTTGATGAAATAGTTGTAGAACCAGTTGCGGCGATTGTTTCTTACGGTCGTCACATCCAGTACTTCATCTTTGGTTTTCACTGGCTGATAGCCTATCATGTGTGGCACACGGGTTGAGCGGAATCCACGATACAGAAAGTGGATGTTGCTCTGGCGAGGCCAGTTGAGCATCACGGTTTTCAACTGCTGCGTGCGGTACAGACGCAGGAATTCATGGTCTATGCCACCACGCTGGCGCAGACGATGCAATATGCCATTGGCAAAGTGAAGGAAGGCTGGTTCTTCCTTGCATATAAAGTCAAGATGGTTTTCGTTCAGCCATGTTTCCATTTTGTGGAATACCAGGCGCAGGTCGTTCTCCCTGAACAGGGTAGCACTGGAACCCATCTTTTCCAAAGTACGACCTCGGGTTGACATCATACCAAACTCAGAGCAGATTTCCCAATCCACTCTCAGGTCAAACTCTTTCTTGAACTTATCGGTCAGTTCGCCTGTAGCAGGGTTGCGATAGTTCTTTTTCAAGTCTATTTTCTCTATCTGGTCGTCTGGTATGAAGCGATAGTAGTACTCGTCGCCCTCCAGCCTTGCTTTCCAGTATTTCTTAAAACCCTCCTGCAACTCTTCCAGACTGACGGGCTTGTCTATCGTCTTGAGATATTGCTGGATACTTTGGCGGAAGAGGAAGCGGTAGGTTCTGATTTCATAGTAACCTGCCAGATAGGCTGAATCCTGTACCGAATTACTGAAACTCAGCATCTTTCGCTTGCTCGCTTCCTCGCTGTCCATGTCGCTTGCCATGATTTGGCTCACGCCAACCGACGATAGTGTGGTGGTTCTGCCGCCCACGATGGTGAGTGAATCGCTCATGCAGAGCGGGCACTTCTTGTCCAGGAACAGCGACTTGCCATTCTGGGCAAATATCCTGCGGCTCAGTACTCTTACTCTGAGCACTTCAGGGTCGGTCTTCGCACCGATGGTCAGGTCGTCTGGATGGATATAGAGAGTTTGGTTTACTCCGTTTTGGTTGATGTAATCCTCGATAGGCTCATTCTTCCTGTTTTCTGTATTCATGAGTATAACATCCTTGTCCCCATCCATGAATGCAGTATTGATGGCTGATGCATCTGTAGCAAACTTCTGCTCGGTTGCCTTCTTGGTGGTAATCCAACCGCTGTTTCCGCAATCTCTGCAGAAGTAGATTGGCAGGGAGATGCGGTCGTCCATAGGGATGCTGTCTCTCCATGTGAATTCCGGCTCATTCTGTACAAACCGCTGAATGCCACTCAGCTCTCTCTGCCACAGCTGCACCTGGAGATAGAGCAGCGGAAACCTTCCGCCTGGCATCTTAGCCTCTGATATCAGGGCAAGCATATTCTCCAGTGCTATATTTGCATAGGCTGGGTAGTTGAGGAGCATTCGCTGAAAACCGGCATTCTTTCTTCCCAACTGTTTGCCCAGCTGTTCCATGGTGATAATGCCTTGGGTAGTAACGCTCAGCAGGTCTTTGAATATCTGCAGTTTTCTGAGTCTTGCGCCTATTTCTGCCCGGTCGGCTTTGCAGCCTGGCAACCAGATCTGTCGGATGGTGCGCAGGTAGGCTTCCACGGTCTTGGTTTCTTTCAGGGTGCATCGCTTCAGGTCATACTTCTCCGGCAGTCCATCTTCCGTGATGTCTGCAAAGAAGTCTTCCACGCTGATACGGTGTTCTTCTATGATGCTTTCGGCTGTAAACTCTTCACCGAATACGCTGCTGGCATATTCGCACAGCAGTTGCTTGGAGTCTTCCTTGTTGCCGATGGTGGCACTTGTTCCTATTGGGGTAAGTTGGTGCTCCGGCAGATTCAGTTTCAGCTTCAGGCGTCGGATGAGGTTGGCTACATCTGTGCCCTGTGCGCCATCGTAGGTGTGCAACTCATCCAATACCAGGAACTTGAGCATCGGTTCTCTGGCTCCTAGGTTGCCTCGCCACAAGGGAGTATATTTCTGCTGCATCAGGGCATAGTCGAGCATCTTGAAGTTGGTAAGCAAGATGTCGGGAACTTCGCCATGTACAATGCTGTCTCGGTTTTCTATGATATGGTCTTTCCCCATCTGGGTAGGGTGCTCCTTGGGGTTCGTGCCTTCACCGATAAAGAGTCCGGCTGTTACCTTGCCTCTCAACGGGTGTTCTTCTTCCGTTCCCCAAATGGCTTCGGCAAGACGCTTTGCCTGGTCGCTAGCCAGGGCGTTCATAGGGTAGAGGATGATGACTTTCACACCCGGACAAACTTTCTCCCGGTTCATCTGATATACGTAGTTGAGTACCGGGAAAAGGAAACATTCGGTCTTTCCCGAACCGGTTCCTGTGGTGAGCAGGGTAGGTTCTGGCTGATGCCCATTGTGGGTGGTCAGACGGCGGAAAGCCTGTATCTGGTGCAGGTGAGGAGTGAATGGCGGACGGATATCCAAGGGAATCTGCTCATCTTCCTTTGCCTTTACAAAGGGAGTTTTCAGGGAGACATAAGGACCCTTGAAGAGTCCGTTTCTGGAATCCTCAATAAACTGGTAGAAAGCCTTTCCCACTTCATTGTCCTTGAAGTGGAAAGTGGCTTTGATATATTCGAGTACGGCGGAGCGTACCTCGTATGCTTGTTGCAAAGGTAACATAAGCTGCTTGTTTTATTTAATGATAACCCATCGGCCTGACTTTTGTGAGCCTTCACGACGAATGATGTTTTCTTCTTGCATCTTTTTGAGATGTTTAGATATGGCACTTCGATTGATTCCCAATCTGTTAGACATCTCTCTTGAAGTGATGCTTTCATTCTCTTGTATGAGCTGTAAGATGGAAATCCTAGTTTCTGGTCCACTTTTCTGGTCCACCTTTCCTTTTTCTGGTCCACCTTTCCTTTTTCTGGTCCACCTTTCTGGTCCACCTTTCTGGTCCACCTTGGTCTCCAGGTAAGCGAAATCTTCGCTTTGTGATTTTTTATGCTCTGCTATTTCGTTTCTCAGATTCTTGATATGCTCCTTGATCATGAATAGCTGGAAAGGAACCATGCTTTCTTCTTCCCTTGAATCATTCAAGGCTTGTATGTATTCGGCTTTGTCTTCTTTGACTACCTTGGTAGGGATAAGATCAAACTCATATTGTATATGGTTCATAATGAGACGAGACATTCTGCCGTTGCCATCTACCCATGGGTGGATGGTAACGAGAATATCGTGTGCATCAAAACTGAGCAGATAAGCATCGATAGGATTGGGATTTTTGATCAGGGCTTCTCGGCGCTCATTCATCTGTTTGCAAAACTCTTCCAGTTTCATTGGCACCTTTCTGTAGTCCATGTATGAACGTCCTCCAATACCTGCTGTAACCCCCACCAAGCGTAAGTCTCCTTTTGAGGAATCGAAGTCACCCATCAGCGTACTATAATGACTGCCCGTATTACGCATTAAGATGGCTGAGAGATTCTTTAGCATCTGGATAGAGAACGAATGGTGTTCGCTTGCCCAAATCATGCTTTGCTCATAAGCCTGTTTCAAGTCCAGGTTCATGAGTTGTTCCACCATCGGCTTTCCTTTTGCAGTGATGCCTTCGTCAAAGAGGAGTTGATTCTCTATCTCGGTTACGGTGGAACCTTCGATGGCTGTGGAGTGGGTGATGATGGAGTACAGATAAAACTTTTTATGGTCTATCTGGTCTTGTATGCCCAACTGCTTATATTCTTGCAGAACTTTTTCAAGTTCGCTTATGCTGTTATGTATAGTCTTCATATTCTTGCGAGTTCGTTTGGTAGATTTTGCACGCGCGCGTGCAAAATTAAAGTCTGTTCTCAAAGAATGCCCAGGCACGGCGATAGTCGGCTATGCGGTCACACTTCGTGTAAGGGGCATAGTAGGTTACTTGCTCGCCACCATACATTTCGCTCTTCTTGGGGTCGATGGTGTGGATGTAGGTGGCTTCCGTGCCTTCGTAGGTCATGCTGTCTTCGCTGAGGTTGCCACGGATGGATTCCCATTCCTTGCGCTCGCAGCCTACACCATTTAATCCCTTTGAGCAGGTGAAGACGATGTTGCCCTTGGCATCATACCAGGTGTCGTTCTCGTTCTGCTGAAGTACTGGGAACTGGATAGTATAGATAAGCTCCAGGTCTTTTAAAGACAAGCCTAATGCCATCGCTGCCAATACATCGATTTCCACCAAAGCCTGGCGGCGCTCGAAGTAATTGCGCAAAGGTGTATCCCATGTCCATTCCTCGGTTAAGCCAGTGAATGGCTTAAGGCGTGGGTCGGAGAGTGACCATTCTTCCTGAGCGTACTCTGGGCGCCAGCAACTCTGCCAGAGGTCGGCGTAGTGGACCGTGAGGCAGTTGAGGAGGAGGGTACGAGAGTACATGGCTGGCTGGAATTTCTCGGCTACGCCGAGAGGGAAAGACTGCATACGAGATGGCATCAAATTGTCTGAGCCAATAGTCTTCATGTAGAAGTCCATTACTATTGATGCACAAAGTGCAGCAATATCCACGGTGTTCGTTCTATCGAGGAACGAGATAGAACGAACACCGTGGATATGTGCTGTTTTACCAGGTAAAACAGCACATATCAACGTTCTTTCGCCAATTTGGCTCATCATATTTCTAAAGCCAACCTTATAATGGTCTATATAATTGTCAAAGACTTCATTGCCATCTTTTTGCTCGATTTTAAATCCTTGAATGTATGATTTAAAATCATTTATTGAAATTAATCTGCAATAATTAGAGCGAGACATAAAGCCTTTCGTCATAGTCATAAGGTCTATCATATCATAGTCTCTATTTGCAACAATACATTCTTTACGAGGGTTTTTACTGAATGGATTTGCTACATAAAAATGAGGACCATTATATATCATATCATACTCATCTACATTTGGGTAGTGAGTATTACGTTTTATGAGTCCTGCTTTAGGAGCACCAGTTTCATCAAAGCAAACTGTTATTATATGTTTAAAGTCTCTAACATGTGAATCAAAAGCTTCTATTTTTTCTAATACTTTTACGACTTCTTTTGTGTGAATGCTTACCAATTTTGCACAATCGCCAGTAGTTCCATCTTCAAATATATCAGAAAGCACCTGTAATTCTTTGTTTGATATTTTTACAATACGATCTTTATGTGCTTGAGAATTCCAATTTCCTTTAGTGTCTTTTATTCCACCACACAATCCATGTCCATCATGTGCAAAACAACCATCTATTGTGGCCGGATGAAACAGATTATTAATCAAGAGGAAATGAATCTTTTTACTCTTACTCGAAATTATTGATGTTCCATAGCATCTTGTGTGCCCTATATCGAAAAGCTTATATTCATTATTATACTGAAAATGATAACGCAAACGCTGATATAATTCTCTTCTAAATGGCTGCCCCTTTGTATCATCATATATACTTTCTGGAGTAATAAGTCCAATAAATCCCTTTTCTTCGGAAGTCAAATCCATTGTGTTTTCAAAAACACACTTGTATAAATCTGTCTGTTGACCAACCAACAACGGATAGTTACAAAAAGCGTTTAAGAACGCAGTGCTTCCTACGTTCTCATATTGTTCTGACTCGTAAAGATCCTTCATGGCAGGATTGCCCAAAAAGTCGTTGATGCGCTGGCGCACATCAGGTGCCGACACCTTGCGGATAGCCACCTCTGGGTACTTATCCGAAATGATGTTAGCCTCGTTGAATTCCAACTTGATCCAAGGTGGGTTTCCGCAGATAATATCGAATCCATCTCTCAGCCAGAACACCTCGATAAACTCCAGCATCGGGTGGAAAAAATGGTAGCGGTCGGCATACTTCTTTACCGTCTTGAAGCGCATACTATCATCAAAGAAGGTGCGGACGGCACCCTGGGTGTCGCCTAAGATCTCTTCCTTCGACTGTGTCTTCAGTTCGCTTACCTCATCGTTGTCTTCCAAGTCTGTATCACCATCATGATGAGGGTCTTCGTGTGCCATGTTCTCATACTGGGCTTGTGCAAAGAGGTCGTTCTGATGGTTCTCTCCAAAGAAACCGAGCTGGCCGTCCTTCTCCACATAAATCTGCAGGGCACGCTTAGTACGGGCATTCAAATCCTCGTCCTTTACCTGGAGAATCGTCTCGATATCACTCCAGAACTCACGGCGGGTAGGGAGCTCGTGAGCATCATCAAACTCCCAGAACCAAAGGGCACACCAATAGTCCATCACATTCTTCAGAATGAAGTATGCGTTGTTATGGCGGTAGCGGGTATCATTCAGTCGCTCTTTCTCAGCATAGTTTTCGCCAAGAGATCCAAACTCCAGCGTAGTCTGACCATAGATTCCCCAAAGGTCGGTCTTGTTGTTGGTCAGTCGCTCAATGTCCCATTGGAAGGTGAAGTACTCCAGCAATCGCTTATCAATCTTGGCAGAGATGCGTTGCAGAATCTGGAACTCCTCACTGCTGATAGGGGCAGTCCAGTCGTCCAACATCTCCTTCATGCCCTTGATCTGCGCCTTGCGGGTCTCTTTCAGTTTCAATCGCTCTTCTTCCGTAGCATCAGCAGGGATGAACACATCCTTGATGCTGCGCACGGCAAGCATGTTCTTGTCAGGCAACAGGAAGTGGTAAATCTCATTCACCGAACGCTTTACGGCACTCTTTACCTTTCCATTCTCGAAGTTCACCTTATTGAAGTGAATCTTATGAGGAGCCTTGGTCCACCATTCGTTAGGAAGCAATTTGTATTTGCCCTTAACGGTAACAGAATGACCTATAATATCCTTCTTGTCATAGACTTTCAGCCAGGCGCCAATCACGGCATTGCCTAAAGCCAGACGGTTGGAGAAGAATGGAGTCTCCATGTCCTTATGGATTACGTTCAGCCACAGCGATAGCTTACCCAGCTCAATGGCAGTTGGGTTTAAATCGACTCCATAAACATTGTGTGTGGCAATATATGCCTTCACCTTCTGAAGCTCATCACGATAGTGGTCTGGAGCGATGCGCCACTCCTTGAAACCAGCTTCGTGGCGTTGCTGTTGCTGATAGGTGAGGTAAGCCTCAGCCAGCTGGTTGATTACCTCGTTCTGGAAGGCGGCAGCACCCATGGCAGGTTCAAGGATCTTCAAATCGAGAAGATCCTGCGCCTTGCGCTTGCCCTCAGCCACCTCGTCGAGGATGCTCTTCAAGGTATATTTCACGGTGCTTCGGGTCAGAACCTCAGGCGTATAGTAGCTGGCAGACTTCTGGCGGTCACGACCATTCAGACGATAGACAAAGGTGCCCTGTGGCAGAATCTTAGGTTCACCCTGTTCATCGCATAGAATCTCGTCAGCTTCGAAATCATCCATTCGGCTGTAAGGTACCAGGAAAGTTCCTTCCTCAGGTTTGCCCACCTTGTGTACTTCGATATAATCCTGTTCAGCATAGAAGCCACGGTAGGCGAGAAGACTCTCATATACGCTACCTAACTGGTTGACGCCGAGGTTGGCGTAGCTGATTCTGCCCACCTGCTTGTCGCGGTTGCTCAGAGAGAGGGCACGGATAATCTTCTGCCATTCAATATTGCGGATCTTTACATCCTTGAGGTGATGCAACCGTCTGTTGTCGAAAAGAGGAGAATCAATCTTTCTTACCGAGAAACTCTTGTTATCCTGCTGCCCCTGGCGGTAGCCGTTGGCAAGGAGCCAGAAGAGGTCGTTGAGGCTGTCGTTGAAGAAGTAACCGTTGCGGCTTTCTTCCGTTCTCATCGGTGCTTTCTCCAGGTCACGGAGCATCTCCAGCGAGTAACCGTCCTTATAAACCTCGTCCTTGGTAGGCAGGATATCCAGTTCATCACGGCTCTCGGCATAGAAGATGAAGAGCAGACGGTAGATGATGTTAAGGCAGTCGTCCTTTACTTCTGCCTCGAATGTGTCATCGGTATAATCAATGCTGCTTAACGGGTTGCTCTTCAATGTGGTATCAGGATTGGTTAATTCTTTCTTCCAATACCACAAGGCTTCGTTGGCAAGAGTCTCTACAGAGAGAATCACACCTTCCTTCAGGTCCTTGGTAACCTCGTAGGCACTCTTGTAGCTTTCTTCTACGAGCTTGTCCATCAATACCGATTCGCTGTCTGCTGCCAGCGTATCCTTGCAGATAAGCAGATGGAAGAGGGCGTAGTATTTGCGGAATGCAGAGATGCTTGCCTGCGAGAAGAGTTCATCCATGGAGAACTCCAGGTAGCTTCCACGGTTCCACTTGTCGGAGTCGAGCAGGAACATCGTGTTGCCTGCCATCATCAGGATGAAATGAGGGCGGTGCTCTTCCGGCAAAAGGAAGATAGCATCTATCGCCTTGTTGATGACGGCAGGAGAGATATGAGCCTCTTCGTCTTTAGGCAATGTGAAGAGTTCGCTCCATTGACCGGCATAGTACTGCTGGTGGCGGATGATAACAGAGGAGGTCTGTCCATCTTCCACCACATTATACTGCTGCTCGAACAATCCGGCTGGTTCCTGCTCATCGGTCTTGATGAGATGCTGCATCTCCATCACGAGCATCGTGGTCTTGCCGTTGCGGGTAAGGATGTGGCGCACGGGAACCACGGAATGGTCGTCCTCGTTGATGGTGATGAACTGCTGGTAGGCGCAGGTTGTATCGTAGCCCAGGATATTGAGCAGCTGGGTGTGGAAGTCGTGGGTATGCTTGATGGCATCCTTGACACGCGGATGGGTGTTAAGGATGTAGTTCTTGTACTTTTCGTACTCGCCACGAAGTTTTACGTATGGCTTGCATAGCTCCGTCATCTGGTCGGAGTTCAAGCCTGATGCTTTCTGGACCTTATCGATAAAGTCCTCTGAGAAATATCCGGAAGGGAAATAGTCTCCCACATTCTGGATGAATTTATATTTTACGTTTTCTGCCATAACGTTTTAGTTTATCTGTTAAAGAATACGGCTAGAACCTTGATGTAAGGTTCGTTGTTGTCGAGCGTAAACAAGTCGTTGTTAAACTGGCTTTGCTTGCTGACGATGGTTTCGATTTCTTCTTCTGCCTTGCTGTATGCCTTCTGGCGGAACTGGACGACATCCTCACCAAACTGGATACTGAGCTGCTGCTTGGCCTGGTTTGCCCAGTGGGCAAGTTTCTGTCTGTATATCTCGAGTTGCTGGCTCATCTTGTGGCTCTCCTCGTTCTGTCGGCTATACATATATTGAGTCTCTCCATTTTCGAGGGCATCAGAGAGTAAGTCCTGGAGTAGAGCCAGTTCTTCCTCGCTCACAGACTCCTGATAGATGGTATTCATCATATCCGGATACTTTTTCAGCATATCATCCAGGGAGTAAGGAGCCTCACAGAGGGTACCCTTCTGGATATTCATCGGTACCACGAAGAACTTGCTCACGAGTGTCTGTCCCAAACCGTTGGCTACACTTCCATACATCAGGAAGAGGGTTGTATCCTGAGGAAACATCTTATGCTTGACCACGAATGCCTGTTCCTTAGGAACGGATGCAGCCAACTTGGTGAGCTGATACTGGATGATAGGGTGCAGATCATAGAGAGGCTGGAACTTTGCCCAGTTGTTATTGTTTTCCTTTCGGGAATCTGCAATGGCATCCATGACTACCTTCCGGTTGTTGCAGAGACGGAAGACACGGTCGGTAGGCAATGCTTCACGAGGAATATCATAGAGCACCTCTTTCAGGTCTTTGCTTTCCATTGCCTCCACGTATGGAATTTCAGCATCTACCACCTGTATCTCTCCATGTTCGTTGCGCCCCTTGCTTTCCAGTTCGGCAAAGAGGTCACGGTAGAACTGCATATCGTCGTGATAGAGGCTAAGTTGAGGCTCGTACAGCACTTTGTGCTCTTTGGCTGGTGTCGTGTTCTTGCCGAGAGAAAAGAAACCGCCCCGGCGACGGCGGGTCTTTTGCTCTTCGCCTTCCTGGTTGGTATCCAGAAAATGGGTGTCGTGGGTCTTGATGGCCTTGGTTACGGCTACAGCTTCCTTCTCTGCGCTATACAGGTTCATGACGCTGAGGGCATCGCCCAGGGTCTTGTGTACTTCCTCTTCCTTATCTACCAGTTTCTTGAGAATAGCCATGTCGCTGCGAACACTGTCGCTCGTACTCTTGGCTATCAGATAATAGATGTATGGAGTCTCTTTCTGACCATAGCGGTCGATGCGTCCGTTTCGCTGTTCCAGGGTAATCAGACTCCAAGGAATATCGTAGTTGAACATCAAGTGGCAGTAATAATGAAGATTGACACCTTGTGAACCGGAGTCAGAAGACAGGAACACACGTATCTTGCTGTCTTCCTTGCCGAAGTCAGCCACCAGTTCTTCCTGTTCGGTATCCGACAGACTGCCGTTGAAGAGTACAATCTGGTCATCTTTCATCTTGAAGTCTTCTTTCAGGCGGGCAGCCAGATAGTTCATGGTTTCGATGCGTTCGGTGAACACCACGATACGCTCATCTTTCTTGGTACCTTTCCACTTGAGTTCCTTCAACTTATTTCTGAAGGCTTCATAGCGGGAGTCAATCTGCAGCTGGTTCATCTCTTCCAGGATTCCTTTCAGATTCTCCAGTTCCTCGGTATTGTTGTGGTCCTTTGCCAGTCGGTTGTTGACTGCCTTCAAAGCAGCCGCAGGACTGGAAAGGAAGGTCTTGAACAGGGAGAAGGCAAAGAGGAGATCCCGATGCTCCTCATCGGTCTCATCTTTCAGGGAGCGGAATTTAATCTTCTGTTGCAGGGCAAGCAGCGCCTCTTCCTGAGGAGCCAGTTCCACATCAACAGAAATCACCTTTCGTTCCTGGAAGTTCTGGCGGATGTTCTCGTCTTCTATATCGTTTTTGAAACGGCGCACGTAATACTTCTCTACATCTTCCTTGGTATATTCTCTATCACGAGGAATGGAAGTAGGTTCAAGCATACGCATCAGATTGGCAAATGATTCTGCCGAACCATTATGAGGAGTGGCTGACGTGAGAATCAGACTGTCGCAATGGTTGGCAAGGAATTGAGCCAATTGACCACGAAGACTTCCTTCATTGGCTACCGTATGACATTCATCAATGACGATGATGTCCCAGCGGGTCTTTTCCAGCCAGGCACGGAACTTACCGTTATTCTTCAACGTATCGATAGAGATAATGGTCTTGTCGTAGTAGTCGAAAGGATTCTTGTTCATCGGAATGTTCATGCGGATATGATCCACGCCGGTACTGTCGAGACGCATCAGTGGGATGGCGAAGCGATTCCACAGTTCTTCCTGGAATTGGGCAAGAATACTTTTCAAAGCACATACAAGGATACGGCGGCCTCTTCCTCGGCGTATCATTTCGCTGAGGAAGATTCCCACCTCTATGGTCTTTCCCAGACCTACGCCATCTGCAATGAGTAGGCGAGGGCGTGGCAGTTCAAGCGCTTTCAATGTAGGTTCCATCTGATAGTCGGCTACATTGAAGGCACCCTTTTGAGCAACGCAAATCTTCTTGGAATAATAGTCGTTGCCGCGGATGGTTGATTCTATCAGCAATCGGGTGGCACGGCATTGCGGACTGTCATCTGCTACTAACTGGGTGTTGGTGGCAGAGACAATCATGATTTTGTTGTTGTTTTCTTCTTCGATTTTGGTGTCGAAGATATAGTGTTTGTTTGCGACAAGTTCGCTGAGACCATCGG
>ERZ1035051.364-NODE-364-length-17381-cov-10.005714_pt1 | contig 17381 bp, 15 predicted proteins | sample MGYA00520586_ERZ1035051 | MGnify/ENA primary metagenome ERZ1035051 (study PRJEB33766, sample SAMN09781692) | gut metagenome | biome: gut microbiome | host: Homo sapiens | place: Madagascar | study: EMG produced TPA metagenomics assembly of the PRJNA485056 data...
CAAAACGCTTAGGAAAGTGAGCTAAAATTGGTACAACGAACTGGACACCCTATCTGTTAAGCTATGATATTTGTCCAGATAAAGAGCTAAATCGCATAGCTGTCTAAGTCCGACTCCCGCCTCCAAGAGATGTCTGCTAATATGAATAATCTGATGAAGCACAGACAAGGTGGGCGGTATCGTCTCTATACGTTCACCGCCAATATCCGCAAAACACGGTTCGTTATTATCAAACTCGTAATCAATAATTCTTTGCAGCTTCTTCTGCAACTCTTCATTCTCAAACAAGCACAAATGATAATGCAACTCTATTTCATTACCATCCATGAAAAAGCAGAAGTGCTTACGTTCACGCTTATTATAAGAGGATTCTGCAGCCACCTTATCCTTCCTCTCTGCCCAAGCCACAGCCTTATAACAATCGTCACGTTTCTTGAAATACACGTCTATGTCGCCGCATTGACGATGCAAAGGAAAAGGATAATTGGAAGCAAACGCCTGACCTTTCATCAAGACGGGTGAAAGCCCCAAGCCTTTCAAAGTTCCGAACAGCTTACCTACATACTCATTTTGCAGTCTGTTCTTCTGCTCCAACTTAATAACATAACCAAGCCATCCCGGCTTTCCATCCATATCACACTGTTCCGAAGACAGAACATTGAAAGAATCAGCTACATTACCGACCACGCATTGTTCGTAAGTCAACTTATAAATCTTGTTCCAACAAGGTTTATCTATACCACTTGCATACCTCACGTCTTGCCATAAAGCGCATTTCAAGATAAGCAACAGATCTTCTTGTTCCTTGTTCACAGAGTTCCTAATATCTTGTCCATATTGTCTATATACTGCATCTCAGTATACTTAGCTTTCACTTCACGATAGTTCAGTTCGCATACTTTAGCCAACTGTTCACGGTTGTCATAACAATTTAGGAGATAAGAATAAATCTCATTGACATCAATACTCAGCTTACTGCAAGCGAAACCGTTAGCATGAGACGCAATCTCCGGTATGCCGGCATGGTCGGTGGTGATAACAGCCATTCCGTTTCCCATTGCCTCCAAGATGGATATAGGCTGGCCCTCGTTAGGATAGCGAGACAATAGTGAGAATATATGGCATTGGTTCAGCAGATCCACTTTGTCCTGTCCTCCTACCACACCATGACACACCACATTCTGCAGTCCTTCAGAATGCTCCTTAAAGTATGTTTCCTCAGCAGGCTCAAAGAACTTTCCGGCAAAGTGGAAGACAAACTTTTCGCCATCTCCTCGCTCAGCAGCCATCCTTGCCAACTCCAGCATCTCCCTGTATCCCTTGCTCTCGATGAAGTTGCTCAGATAGAGTATATGAAGCGCACCCCCATGCCTCATATTCGCCAACTTGTCATCTACAGAAGGAGCTATAAAGGCATCGTCCACACAATTCGGACAGACAAATATGCGGTCGTCTGATAACATTCCCTCAAAGATTCCATGCAGCGAATGTCCGAGCACGATGCCGCCAGCCAATCTCTTTACCGCCCGATAGTTCATACGTCGTTGCCAAGCTGGCATGTCATGGTCCACTAACTGTCGGTAATATCCACCATGTATATGCACAATGCATGGCTTCTTTCTCCATTGAATGACTTTCAAGAACGCCAAATCACGAAGATTGCCACCACGAGTCTGCGAAGGTGTGAAATACACAACATCGCTCTTACACTTCCATAAAGCAATCAACGACTGCAAGATTCTCTTGTTATTGGTAATATCAATCTTGGAGAAATGATATTTATCCTTCAACCGAGAATTATACAATGTCTCCACCGCCTTTGAGAGACCATGCATCGGAGGCGGAAACTGAGCTAAAAAACAGATTGATTTCATAGTGATTCAAATACTTTTATATGAGCCTCTGCCATCTTCTCCACGGTATAGCCTGCAATCTTTTTCAGATTATCCGATGCAATATTGTTTCTTCTTACATCATCATCCATCAAGGTTTCCATTATAGCCTTTAGCTGTGATGGGTTATCAGTATCTATCAGGCAGTCCTTGTCTGTGACAAGTTCCATACCAGCCACACATTTGTTGGTTGTGATAACGGGCAGACCGTATGCCATCGCCTCATTAATTACAAGTCCCCAAATATCCTCACGAGTGGGATGAACGAACAGGTCAGCAGCCTTGAAATATTCCGCCAACTCATTCTTGGTCTTGAAGCCCTCGAAATGCACCTGAGTCAGATCATATTTTCTCTGCATCTCCAAATACTCTTCTGTAGGTTTGCCTCCAACAATGTAGATACCAATATTCCTGTCCATATCCTTAGCCGCCTCCATCAATACGTCAAAGCCTTTGCGATGGATAAACTGTCCTACGGCAAGAATCATCTTAGACTCTTTCACGCCGAGTCTTTTCCTTATTGACAATTTTTCATCACTTGATAATGGATGCTGAAGAATATCAGCATCAGAAAGAGACGAGAATGGATAGCGGTGGATTCTGTCTTTGCTTGCTCCATAGTAAGCCAGATACTTGTCGCTGCCTTCGCTCGGACTAAAATAAGCTTTTGCACCTTTTATTAAAGTTGTTTTATAGCTCTTCTTTATTGAGGATTCTATCTCTGCTATCATACCACCATCTGTCTCAAACAAATACGGAATATGTTTAGCTTTCATATAAGCCAAACTTAACATTCCAGTGTATGTGTGATAGCATGATACGACAATCACGTCAAACTTACTCTTTGATAGATATTTCAGTATAGACCAGTTTATTTTCTTTTCATTCAGATTATCGTCATTAAGGTAATGTAACTTGAATGTCGTAATATCGTTGTCGTTCCAATTAAAATGCAAGTCTTTTGAACGTCTTGCTTCTATAACGACAGTCAAATCACACAACTTGCCCAACTCACGATAGAAATCTATTCTATAAGGAGTTGGAAGATTCGTTATAAATAAAACATTTTTCATTGCCATATTGTTAAAGTAACAAGATTAAAATGAAACAGAAGAACGTCTAATAAAAAAAGCCCTACTCTATTATAGGTATATCCTCCTGCTTTCAGTACATATCTATTCTTTATTCAATATATTTTCAACAGCCTTTACGACACAGTCATAATAACTCTGCCATGTTTGCTTTTCAACAGACTTTCTACTATTAACACTAAATAGTGGTAATTGCTGTGGATTGTCCAAGAACCACTTTATTTTAGAATAAAGTTCGTCATCATTGCCAGCCTTAAACTTAAAACCATTTATTCCTTCAATAATAGCATCATCACCACCTGCAAGGTCAGAAACAATACATGGGACGCCACAACTCAAGGCTTCAAGAATAACCAAACCATAACCTTCACCTAAAGTAGGAAATACAAAAACATCACTCTTTTGATACAGGGAGGCTAAAACATCACGAGTGACAAATCCAAGAAAGTGTACATTCTTCTTGGATTTATATTCTTGATATATTGGCGTTGATTCTGAATAGCCACCTGCAAGATATAATTCCACCTGGCTCTCATCAAATCTATCCATAACTTTCAACAGATGATGAATTCCTTTACGATAGTTCACCTGCCCGACATACACCAACTTTAAAGGCGACTTTAAAGGTTGCTTTTGAATAAATTCGAACTTGTTGAAATCTACTCCGTATGGAGCTAAGAACATCTGGTTTTCCTTTACTCCGCTAAACATCATCGAACGCTTTACTACATTAGATGCTATAAGGAAATATTCTGAATCTTTTATCTCCTCCAAATATCTTTTACAGTTGTCTTCGTCCCAAAGTTCAATTTGTTCTTCCTTGATATTCTCATCACCAGTCTGCTTTATATCTTTTATGAAATTCTCCTTCATAAAGAGTCTGTTGGCGATAGAGACATCCTGTATCCTTTTTATCTGCGGAGCACGTTCTTTCAGAATCTTCCAACATTCATTTGCATTGGTGTCATACATAATTACGGCATCCACATTATTTTTGATAGCATACTCCGCCACCTTCTTTCCAAAGCAATCATGTAACCAATCATAATAATGCGAAAAATGCTTGTATAATGAAGGTATCTTACTTAAAAACAATCTCAACAATCCCTTCCATTCACAATATTGCAACACCATATCGTCAGGTATTGCATTTGTTCTATGCGAAGCACACTTTTTCTTAGCATCACCACGCAATATATGCTTGACTATACGAGTCAGACTAAATGGTTTATCATATATCGTAGTGATATATTTAAACAAGTATCCTTTCTGCAACAAAGCTTCCGCAGTACGGAATGAATGTTGCTTGCCCTCATGGGCTACTATTATTTTCATCTCTTTATTTTTTTGTTTTAATGAGAATATTTGATTTCATAATCAAATATGAGAAGACGCGGTTAAATCCCAAGCATAAAATCAGAACCCACAAGATAACCAGATAACTGACTTTGGGAAAATACGCAATCATTTGTATTTTTGAAACACCAACATTGAATATCCAATGTACAAGCCATACCAACATACTTGCCTTACCGATATATACAAACAAGTGTTTGATATTATCACCAACACACTGGAAGAATACAAAGAATGAATATACTACAAATGGAGTTATCAAGATATCAGTATAAACATCTATGACACCAAGATGAATTGTCTTACTATATGAATGCAAAGCCATAGAGACGACCAAAAACAATACAGCAAAGACTAAGTTCATTTTGTGTCCACACTTCTTCTGAAAATTCTCAAACAAATTATATTCCGCAATAAGATAGCCTGTTATAACAATCAGAATATAATTGCAGTATTCACCTAATGCCTGTTTCAAAGATATTGTTCCGAGCATTGCATTTCCCTTTATAAGTGAAAACGATTTTGGAAGAAACAAGAACAATAGGAATACGCATATATAGAATACAACTCCACTACTTATCCTCTTTCTCAAACCAGCAATAACAGGAAATGAGAGGACAAACATAATATAGAATCTCATATACCATGCTGCCTTGTCATATTCTGCATCACAAGCAAAGATGTTATAAATGATATGTTTAAAATCCAATTCATATTATTCACCCATGAAGGTAGGCTGACATAACGCTATAACAGGAATAAAAACCACAGCTAATATAAGCACATATTGTATCATCAGATTAGCAAGACGAACAATGTTGCTCTTATATGCGGACAAAATATCTTTCCTATAAGAATAATATGCTCCAATTCCAGACAGAAAAGCCCATACTGCAACACATATTTTACCAAAAGCGCCAATATATCCAAGCAATGGTTGGCCATTTATTATTATATCTACTAACTCATTTGGGGGGCTGATCCAATTTCGAACTACGCAGAAATGATTACACAAAAGTAACAACAATGCAACCCCTTTGAGCATATTGGTATAATCGATAGTAAATCTACAGCTATTTAGTGACATAATATTTTCTATAAAGAAGTAATGGTAAATACAAAATAACAATCAATGTGACCAATTGAGCCATATAACCTCGATTAATCAATTGAATAAGAAATCCACAAAACAAAGCATATTTTATTACGCCATACAATGATTTTCCATAATACAACTTCAGCATTCGCTTACAGACTATACCTAAAATAAAACTATAAACTATTATACCAAACACTCCAAAGTCTAAGTAATATTCGGTTATATTAGGTGAAGCCATAGCAGCTCTTTTTATGGCATCTTCACCACAAGATTTCATAATTCCGATAGTCAATGGATATTCTGTTCCTAAAGGTTTATCAGGCCATATAAAACGTGGTATCCACATAATAACAGGCGAAGCTATTACAGCTTGTCCATACCAAAAACTTTCTTTAGACGGATATGTCTGAACCACGCCATAATAAGTCTTATAAATGTCAAAATTACTTTCTAACGTATAAATAAAATTATCAGACTCGACTTTCTTTAATGTTGCATTTTCACCTGATCTCATAGAACCACGCATCATACCGCCGATTGTACTGTATAAGAACAAAACTGCTCCTAAAATAATAATGTGGGAAATTTTAGGCTGTTTATTTCTTGTTCTATAGTAAATAATTGCACCAGATACAGCTACGATGTAGATAATAAATCGCCAACCATAAGCATAAAAAATAATGAATAAGAGATAAGCTCCTATAATGGTATGCCATTTCTTACCATATGCACAAATAAACAACCATGGAACTAATAAAACATATCCCGAATTAAACAAAAATTTCAAATTATCTGGTATACCAACAACATTTGCAAGACCATTTCCCCCCATGGTAAACAAAAATGTTAAGTTATACCCTATAGAAATAAGCAACAATAGATTAAGTGAACAGCCTATTCCAAACAAAACGTAAGAAGTTTTTAAAATTCTTTTGATCTGATGTTTGGACGGAACTTCTAATTGTTGTTCAACAATATGTTTTCTTTGTCTTCTTAAATAACCACACAAAAAACTTATAAATGCAATTATTACATATATAGTGCCAGGAATACATCCACCCATAACATTTACTCCATGGCAATCTTCTTCATTGGCAAGTATCATAAAACAAGGTGTCAAAAAGCAAATGCATATATAAAAGAAAGCATATATATTTAATGGTTGAAACAAATTATTGATAGACTTAAATATACCTATTGAATAAATACCAATAAACACCATTAACGAAACGACGACGAAATTATAATCATATCTAAAAGTTGTTACCCTTGCTTCTTGAAATATAAAATATAAGACGAAACATAAAATCAAGGAATTTAAAAATATAATAAGTGATGCTTTATTCATTATTGCAATAATTAAAGATTAATATTTATTCTCTCAATCTCTTGTGCCACAAATACACTTACCTTTTGCGGATTCCAACTTGGCTGTACTTGTTTCAAAACTTCCGCCAGAATATAACCTGTTATCTTATCACCATTTGCTTTAGCTTTGGTAATAAACAGATTATAATGTTCATTATCCAACGGCTGGCCGGAATCTGGGTACATGCTTAGCCATATCTTTAACGCGGAAAGCGTGTCTTCGGCCAGATCTTCCACTTTCGCTGAAAGAATATCACACATATCACGATAAAGACTTTTCTCTATACCCTTACCTCCTGTCTTGCTATATGAACCATTCAAGCCAAAGAGACGATGGCGCTCATAATACAGTTTCATTAGCTCATCATGCACTACCTTCTTATATTGAGGAACAATATCTGTATTAGCCTCTTTCAATCCTTGACAGATATCATCACTTAACACATTCTGGTGAATGTATCCCAACATTCTGATCATTACACTTATACCAGTGGTCTTACAGATAATAGAACGGTGCTTATTGTCAACAGGCCAGATGTCTCTGAAAACAGCTTCCACTTCCTGATAGAAAGCCTTAAGCTCCATTGCCATATATTTATATGAAGGTTTACCTGTATTGTCATCAGAGTCAATGCGCCAGATGCTCATACGAGAAGACAAGTTTCGGATTAACGATTCAGCAAAGCATGACTGCGACACCAGACCGATGCCACTTCCCAACATTTTTATCTTGCCTTTCAAAGGTGAATCCTCACTACTGTTCATGTGCTTGACAAGCATGTGAGCCACATATATATAATTACGTGGATCATTCACATAACTGTCATTATAATACATGCCGTATATGTCATAATAAAGAGACTTGCTTACCTTACGCTGGTTAAAGTTGACTTCTACGAAGATTTGCGACTGTTCCCACAAATCAAAGTTGAGAAGTATGGTACAATTAAACTTATAGTTCTCGATGTATTCTTTGACAATGCGGTTTTCCTTGTCTTTCTCAGTATCGAATAACGTAAAGCCGCAAGCATCTTTATAAAGCTCCTGCATGGCATAAAGACGATGCTGGCCATCAACGATATAAACCTCATATGGGAATTTTAAAGGAACGAAACCACCAATCTGATAATTTGTATTCTCGTCAACATACGACAAAATCATTGCCGTCGGGAAAACCGCCACCGCTCTACGTCCATTCACTTCGTCAAGAATAGAGTTTCTAATAAAATCCTTTATCTTTGAGATTCGCTTAGTGTCTATTCGGCGTTGATAGAATTGGTTCTTTTCCTTAGCGTCATCCTCACTATCGTTCTTATAGGGATTCTCGTTCGGATCGCGCATATAGGAGAACACAGAATGACGGCTCAAATCAAGAAATGGAATGCATGCTTGCACCACAAGTTTCTGCGAGCGGACATCACCGCTCAATACTAATCCATTTATTGCTTTCATACTCAATTATCCAAATAAATCAATTTCACCTGAAGCAGAAGAGGAAGTAGGAGGGTCAGTATCAGCCGTGTCAACACTGTCTAAAGCATCCAACCGTTCAGAAATTTCATCCACTCGCCCATTCAGATCATCCAACATGTCGGCTGTATCATTCTGCACTCTTGCCACAGCATTTTGCACCATTTCTTTAATATGATTTTCCTGATTGCCGAGATATACATCTGAAGCATTCTGAACTTCCTCCCTTAAATGTTGTTGCAAATACTCTTCGGTTTTAGTCTTTGATGTTGAAGTAGCAACAGATGTGGCAGTTTCCGCTGCAATCTTCTTTGCCGTCTCTTGACAATCAAACTCAATGTCTTTAATAGTCTTAAACCCAAAGAATCCTGCGATTCCGATAATTATAGATACAAGTATTCCTGCTATCGACCAATATTTTTGCGTATCGGCCCGATCTTCCAATATAGCCTCATACCTATCTGCTATAACATGTTCATGCTTGTTTATAACATTGATCAGACTATCCGTATAGTAACAGAATTGCCTGTCATCATATACTGAATCAGGAGAAACAGTAAGAATGATGCGGTATGTTTGCGGCCTCTTAGATGAAAAGCAGTTGCATGCCAGCACTATTAACCCTATGGCACAAACGATCAATAAGATGGCTGCAGACTTGTCAAGAAAACTCTTTAATTTGTCTCCCATTATTCTATAAAGATGTTGACTTAACAAAAGTATTTATAAACGATTGTAGCATTTTTCCAGTAAGTCTACACAATGATCTAATGAGCTATTGGTCTTTACAAAGTCAAATAAGTGTGAATTTTCCTCACTATTAAGAGCATCAACAACAGCTTTACCTATTTCATCAACACTGTACGGATTCACAAGATGAGCGAAGCCACCATAATACTCCTTTGGACCACCAAGATTTGTCAGGACAATATCACAATGATGCATAGCTGCCTCCAGTGCCACCAACCCTACTCCTTCAAACAAGCTTGGAAGAGCAAAAACCTTGGCACGATTATACCAATTCTCAAGTTCTTCATCAGTTAAATACCCTAAAATTGTAATGTTATCATACTTTTCTGCAAATTCCTTGAAAGGCTTGAAAGCTTCTTCGCTTCCACGACTACCAGCAATAACCAACTTAAAATTAAACTTAGCAGCAGCTTGCATCAAGCGCATCACATTCTTACGATCCGATGTGAATTGACTAATATGAAAACAAAAGTTTTCTTTCTCGCATCTTGGTCCTTTACTATCCAAGCGATAAGAAAGAGGAACAATGTCTATATGTTCATCATCCAGATAAGTACAGCTTTTTATATACTCTTTTTCATAGTTACTACGAGCCAAAAAGCGGGATGAATACTTAGACATGCGTCTCATTACATAATTTTGCGATTCTATGCGCAGTTTATGGCTTCCCCAGAAGCTTGCCAGTTTATATTTCCATAACGGAGTGTTGGTATCAATAATTGGTGAGACAACCACCTTAGGATTCTTTCTGCTAAGTTCTTCTATCATAAAAAGCCAAGTTCCTTGACCAAAAAAATGCAAAGCATCGTATGAGGCCCAATCATATTCTCCCCAAGCTTCAATTAAGTCAACCTGATGCCCCCGTTTAACGAGCGCATCACGCCAAATCAATGCCTGCATTCTAACTCCGTCTGCCTTGCCCGTAATTGAAGTTCCTACAGGCATAAGATATGCTATTTTCATTTTTCGCCTAATAAATATGTTCGTAATATTTTATTTTTCCTAATAAGATTTATTATCCATACACATACCCAAGTAAGAAGTATACTGTATATGAAACTTATCAGATAATCTATAATTAAAGATTTCGTATGTACGTATATTCCCAAATTGCCTTGTACCAGATATCTATTCAATACACTATGGATTATATAGATACCAAGAGTGTACCCCCCAGTTTTGTTATTGCGTTATCAAAGAACCTTTTGTTGAACATCTCCTTTATAATAGTATAAAAAAGCATCACACCAAATAATGCCCATATCATCTTAAAAACAGAGCTAATATTTCCGAAACTGTCATAATAATTCATGTAAACACACCAACATGCAATATACCCCAGCACGCTGAATGGAAATAATTTACGAATCTTGTAATCTAAGTTTTCCACATCATGCAAATAAACTCCCAACGTAAAGAATGGCAATTGGTTTATAACTTGCTGATGTTTGAAGAACCAATCTGGCAGATACTTTTCAAAAATAAGCATCAAAACGCAAAATACGGAGAGTACGAGTAATGGAAAACGATACTTGTTTGCCAATACGACGATTACTCCACAAAACAACGTACACCACAAATACCAATAGCTTGTTAAAAAATGGTATATCAACTTTATGGTCTCAGTCGTTGAAGACCCTACAATGAGAGACCCAAATCGATTAAATTGAATAGCTATTATTACCAGACATACCAGGCACCATGATAATTGAGGCAATATTAATCGTTTTATTTGTATGGGTAATAATTCTCTCAATGTAGAGTTTTTCTTCTTAGAAAAGAAAAATCCTGTTGTAAGCATGAATAATGGCATGTGAAACGAATATATAAAAACAAACATCGGATCAGACCATCTATCGAATTCTGCACCTTGAGGAGTCAACAAGAAAGCTGGACAATGTCCTAAAACAACTAAAAAGATCAGTATACCTTTCAAATAATCAAAGCTGTAATCTCTCTGAATCATATTATTCATTCAAACTGCTTTTTAAAAAGTTTATCGACTCATCAACCAACTTCTGTCTAATGGCATTAACTTTCTTATAGTCAATGCTACAAACATTGCTATCAAATCTATCCAAGTCTTCAAATTTTAATATAAGCTGTTCTCTCAAACCAAACAAATCAAGAAGTGAGGTAAAGCGTGTAAGACCTCGTTCTATATTACCAATAGCAACAAACTGCTTTTCAAAATTAATGGAGAACGCCATTCCATGAAACGAGTCTGTTATTACGAAAGAAGCCTCCCCCATAGCAGTCAGCCATGACCTCACTCCAGGTTTAAGAAGTTCGTCAAGAACATTTGAGCGACTGGCTATTTTTGCTAAACATCCTTTATTTATGTATCTAACAGGTAAATCCAAAATGGAGGAAATCTTATCTATAATATCTTGCTTGTCTTTATCCATATCAAGGATGTATACTGCTATATATTTTTTAGGTTTGATTTTCAATCCCAAATCAGATATATAATCCTCCTTACTCAGTAATAAAGTAGGATCTAATACATGCAAAGCATCAACACAAAAAAGAGATTTACATAGACCGACACCGCTATCTTCTCTAACCGAAACCCCATCAAATTGATTTATGTAAGGTCGTATTTCAGAAATTGTTTCACTGGCATCACGATCATCATCCCAATAATCTACACCGAATGATGCTGCATAAGCAACACGCTTAACATTTTGTCCATTAGTAAAATCAAGGAAATAATTATAATCAGCACCTCTTACATTACAGATGCGCCATATCTGATCACTTCCAACTACATAACCATCAAAGTCATACTGAACAAGATTACGGACTTTTTCCTTGCTGTCAATAACTGCTGTCTGAGGCTTAATGTATTTATCTATGAACGCATTGAACTTTCGTATAATAACCTTATGGTAAAACCACTTTACTGTAAGATGTAAGATTCCCTGATTTTCATTATTCCATCTACGCTTAATAAACCATGCATCATACCCAAGTTTTCTAAGTGTTCGTACCAAAGCATAAGCTTGTAGAATTCCTCCATAATTTGTTTTAATTGGAAGAGTAAGAATACCTATTTTCATTTTTTACGTAATATAATTTTAGCTATTGATATCAGTCTGCTTTTAACCAAGATTTTAATAATAAGATTCCGTGTATACTCCTTAATAGAATACTTAGCATATTTTATTATCAATGCCTCTATGTCCAATTCTTTATTTGACATCTTTCTAAAGAAAGCATCTCTACCGTCTTTCATTTTAGAAGATTTTGTTATGGCAGGATTTTGTCCTATAGCCGCCTCCATATCTATTCTAATAAAAGAAGAAGTATCTATATTTAATTTATTATTATGGACAAACAAAATACTGATGCCTTTATCATCATCCTTAATATAACTACTTGCTCCCCAAAAATCAGCTAACGTATAATCTGATCCGCTCTTAAATGATTTAAACGGGCAATGATAACATGATGGTCGTAAATATAAGTTGCGAACAAACCCATGAAGATAAGCATTTTTATCAAAAGGCTCATATATTATAGTATCATTATTGTCGGACGGAAAAACCGTATTTTTTCCATCCATTGCGCTTGTCTCTAAAAGATATGCTCTCTATGGAGGGCATATCATTTAGAGACAATGGAACCGAATTTTTTCCATCGACGCCCTTCGGGCGTATAATAGAAGACAAATAATTTCGCCATACTTCAGGACTTGGAACTCCATGACACACAAAGTCAACAGTTACCAAATTAGAATATTCTTTCCTTAGAAACTTCTTTAGTCCTGTTATTTGACAAGGTGTTCCAGAAAACAATACCTTTCTATTTTGTTTGAGAAACGTTTCTGCTTCCGAGAAGCTATTGCCTATTTTACTTTGAACATATTTAGATCCTCTAAATGCTGCAAGTCCTGAAATGTTATCTGTAAAATCATGAACAACTTCATACTGTTCATTGAATCTTGCACCAAAAACAACTCCTCCTTCATTTATAATAGTCTCCGCAAGTATGGTAAATATTCCACCTGAAGAACTCTCAGCCTTAATAACCTCATTCGTGTTACTTGCAGCATAAATATCTAATGGCTTTCTTATTGAGTTTTGATTTATAACGGGGCAGACTTTCTCACATAATCCACAGTTTATACATGTGGTTTCATCCACTTTCGGATAAAGAAAGCCCTCTTTATCTTTAATAAACTCTATACAATGTTTAGGACAACGCTGTACACAAGCACCACATCCGCAACATTCGTATTTTTCTTTTATTTGAATCATTTCTTATTTATTACTTTTTTAATAGGACCTAATAATAAAGCTCGCTCATATTCATTCATGCTAAAACGCCAAAACAAAGGTGTATATACTAATAGAAATATTAAAATCGAAATAGAAAGTCGAGCTACAGAGTTTATATCATAATAATGAAGAATTATACCACCAATCACACAAAGGATGAATGGAACTATAGACATCTTAAATATCTCTCTCCAGAATTTTGGGATGTCAAGATATACCTTTTTGTAATAATATATATTCATTATAAAGATTTGTCCAACAACTAATGCTATAGTTGTTCCTGCAGCACATCCTATTCCTCCATATTTGATAGACAACGGTATAGAGATTGCCAAGCTAGCAACAGATATTGAAACATAAAGCACGGAACGGAACTTCAACTGATTCTTAGCTTGCAGTATACTAATACCCAAATTCTGAATCAAAGGAACAGTCAAGGGAATAAAAAACATCAGCGTGATAAAATACGATTCGTCGTAATTATCACCGGCCCATAGTCTTACAAATTGACGTCCAAATAAAATGAAACCTGCAAGGATGGTTATCATAACCACATATTGTATACGTCCAGTCTTAATGAACAAATCTGAGATTTCCTTATCTGATGTATGCTTAAACACCATAGAAGTAATCTTTGGAAGAAAAACTCCTGATATGGCTGTACTAAAGCTTAAATAGATATTCTTTAACTGTATAGCTACAGCATATATGGCAACAGTAGTAGCTCCGACATATATACCTAAAACAAATTGGCCTGTACTCCAGAAAATTGTATTCATTATAGCTTCCAAGAATATCCAAAAGGAATAAGTAGAAATTTCTTTTAAGAATCCGAATCGTATCTTTCCGAATTTGACCTTGACATGAATTCTAAAGAAACAATACCAAGCATTCATCAATAATGTAGCAACATTAAATATGGTTAAGAGAACTACCATTGCAACAGCTCTATATCCCATATAAAGCAATATAATCATAATTATAGGGTTTAGAATAATCCTACATATATTGACAATTTTCTGAAAAACAAATTCTTCATATGCTGTTATGATTGCTCCCCAAATACTCATCGGAAAAGTAAATGCAACATTGAAAACCATTAAAAGAACCATTGTTCTCACTTTACTTAAATCGGCAATGGTCATTGTGCGATTAAACATGGAGTCTGCATTAAAATATAAAAACAAGCCTGCAATAAACGCAATGACACCTATTATACAATACAATATGATAAACATTCCGAACATTTCATATTGCTCTCTTTCTTTATTTTCCGCACGGTATTTTGCCGTATATCGTATAATAGCATTGGCAAATCCGAAATCAAGAATGGTTAAATAACCGACAACCGAGGCAACAAGGGAATATAGTCCGAATTCATTTTGCCCCATCATACGCAGCATGAATGGAGTATATAGAAGACCTACTACATTATTTAATATAATTGATACATACGACAGGAACGCCCCCGCCTTTAACTGATTAACTTTCATCGAATCTTAGCTCTTAGTTCTTCATTCACTTTCTGTGCAACGACGCTTTCTTTTCTTCTATCTCTTTCTTTGATTTCTTTTTTCAATAAGATTGCATTGCAATACCAGTTAAAGACCAAATTTACAATGAAACTAATTCCAAAAGATAAAAAAGAGCCAACAGCGTTTGTGTTAAAAACAAAAAACAAGACTAATAATAATGAAATAAGGAAGAGAACTCCAGGATAACATATTCGATATTTACGAACCATTTTCTTGGTCTCTTTGTCATATTCTTCGATATTATTGTTGGTTAAAATCTCTTTCAAAGCATCTAACGCTTGATTCTTTGCATTTTCTTGTCTTTCTCGCTCTCTTTCTGAAAAGTTGAGAGCATGTTTCGTTTCATCTAAATCAGAAACAACTTTAATCTTACCTTTTGTTATTTTTGACTTTAATTCTCTCCTTAAATTCTTCTCATCGGTTCCTTTCAATATAAGCTCATGCATTTCCATTACAATTTCCTCTACCCGATTACTTGGTAATTGTGCAACTTGTTCATCCATGTCATAAAGATTATACAGTTCCTCTTGCTTAAAGGTATCTTTATCAGGCGTCAAACCAGTTCGGACAATATTGGCAAACAATGGAACATATTCCGCCGCATTAAAGGTTTCGCCATCATTATTTGCAGCAAGCACATTTATAAGTGTATCTATACGAATCGCCAAGGGCAGATTGTCTGATAATGGACGCTTCTTAGAATATAAATTTACACAAGCCTCTTCTGAGACAACGAAAAACTTTCCCGATTTACGAAGATATTCAACACCAACCAAAAGACCAATATCATGCACCAATGCATTTTGTTTTTTATCATGCCCAGTTAAATCAGAAAACAATCCATTTAGTTCTGCTATTTTATCGTTATCATGTTGGGCTTTCTCTATTATATCTATTAATGCTTTGTCATTATCTAATAATTTGATAGGAAGAGCATCATGAACCTTAGAGGGTATCTTGGCTTTTTCATCAAAGAATCTCTCAAAATCATCTTCTGTTTTACAGAATAGCTCTTTGGCACTATTGGTAAAGTCATCATTGGGTATGGATGCAATGTCATAGCCAAATTTTTCAAGGTTACGCATAGTTAAACCTTTTTGACTATTAACTTTGTCTTGATATTCTTTTTGCGTAATATATAGATATGCGACCTCTACATTCAATCTTTGAAATACTTTTTCCAAAGCAATTATACCGTCTTTAAATCTACTTTCAAGTGAAATAAAAAGCAATATATTAGTATCTAATATACAAGTGCTATTTTTAAACGAATCTATCGTTAGAGAATCAACACCATTCTGATTTCTTATCAATTTGGCAGCAAACGCCGATGTTCCGTAATCCCAAAGGTAATCATTTACAACACCTTTGTTGTCATCTATGAAATCAAAGAACTTCTTCGGCAAAATTTCTTTGTCTCTTCTATCCAACCGACTATTATTTAAAGTTCGTTTGGCTACCAAATCTTTAATGCTTGCTGCACTTCTGCTAACGGCTTTATGACCTGTCAACAAATCAGAAATCCATTCGTCAGAATAGCATTCAAAGAATTTAATAGTTACATCTTGCAACCAGCCCTCAACAACACTTCTATCAGAAAAGACATCAGAAAAATAAGTATTAATTATTTCATTTTTTCTTTCTTCTGCTTGTTGCAAGGATTTTTGTATTTTATCCTTCTTATTCGTTGACAAATAGTATTTACCATCTCTTTTTTTTATATCCTTATCAACCAATTCCTCCAATATTTCCAGAAGTTCCTTTTCGTTAGTCTTACTTATGTTATTCAATTGTGCATAAGTCTTAAAGATTTCGTCTTTTGAAACTAACCCATTAAAAGAATAAATGATTTTGACAAGAATTTGTCCAATTGCACTACGGGTTAATGTTGACGTATTGGCATCAAGACGTAAATATAACGATTTTATTATTTCATCCATATTTATACAGAATTAGGTAAAATATTTTACTGTTCTTTTCCAAACTCCTTGATTCTCTGTTCCTCCTTTAATGAGCAGACGAGCAGTTGTCCATGCCTCTCTGCCACGATATAGCCATCCAGACCTTGAACTACCACCTTGGTTTCATCAGCTGCGTGAACCACGCAGTTCTTGCAATCATACAGGCGGATGTCCTTGCCTACTTTGGCATTGCCAGCCTCATCCTGTGGTAGCAAGGTACGGAGGCTGCCCCAGCTGCCTAAGTCGCTCCAACCAAACTCGGCTGGCAAGGTATAGATTTCCTTCGACTTCTCCATTACGGCATAGTCAATGCTTATCTTCTCGCAAGTTGGGAAGAGTTTGCCGACCACCTCTTTCTCCTGTTCAGTATAGAAAGAAGGTGCCATCTCGTCCATGATGTTGGCAAGGTTTGGCTGGAAGGTTCGGATAGCCTTGCTGATGGTGTCGATGTTCCATACGAAGATACCGGCATTCCAGTAGTAGTTGCCAGCGGCAAGGTACTGCTCGGCTGTCTCCAGGTTTGGCTTTTCCTTGAAAGCCTCAACCTTGTAGATTTCATCTACGGATGTTGGCTCT
>ERZ1035051.370-NODE-370-length-17108-cov-32.395004_pt1 | contig 17108 bp, 10 predicted proteins | sample MGYA00520586_ERZ1035051 | MGnify/ENA primary metagenome ERZ1035051 (study PRJEB33766, sample SAMN09781692) | gut metagenome | biome: gut microbiome | host: Homo sapiens | place: Madagascar | study: EMG produced TPA metagenomics assembly of the PRJNA485056 data...
TTTATAGAGCAACATGCCTAAAATAATCTTTCAACCACTTATGATTGCAAATCCGGGGGACGCCTGGCGGAAGACAATAGCAAGTAGAATACCTGATGTTGAAATCAAAGAAATTCGCAAGCTTGTTTACTCTATGGTCGAAACCGAAATAGCGAAGAAAGGCGCTCGCGTAGATTGTAGATACTATTTAATTTAATGGCTAATAAAAAAATAACCGAAAAATAATTTTTTGTTAATAGATTTACAATAATTTGATTATCAGATAGATACATTTTTCTTATCCTTTTATTTTTAGTTAAACACAGAAAATAATATGATAAGAAAAAGGCACAACCGATTTGCGTCAAATGGTTCTACAGTATCTCAGCAATGCAGGAGACGAAGGCGCCAAGCGAGATAGTATATACGAATATCTCAAATTTCGAAGAAAAGCATTGTATTTCCGTCGAAAAATTAGCCAATCCGTCGAAACTATATCAGTTACGTCGAATTTCGACGGATATAGCGAATCTAAATATACTAAAAAAGGTCGCCAGCATTTTGGCGACCTTTTTAGTATCATATTTACTTCGTATTCAAAACCATCTTCTTGGCTTTCATCTTTTCTCCCTCTACCGAAAGTTCTATCTTTCCCGGCTTATCGCCGGCTCTCAATATCACGAGAGCGGAACCCTGGAAGAGATTGCGCTGGATGGTCTTCTCCAACTGCTTCTTGCCGATATGAAGCTCGTCCGAAGCGATGTTTCCATTATCCACCGCCACGATATTCGCATCGCCCTTCACGGTGAAAGTCAACTTGTCGAATGCCTTAGCATCCTTCACGTTCAGTACTCTTCTACCTTTCTTGTCCACGGCATAGACACGAACGTGCATCAGATCCTTACCGTCAGCATGCCAGTTTTCAGCATCAGGCACCAACTTCAAGGCAACAGCCTCGCCCGTAGTCTCTATCTGATGGCGAGCCACCACCTTGCCGTTTTTCTTAGCCACAGCCACCAGAGTGCCTGGAGCATAGGCGATGTTGTCCCACTTGATTCGGGCACGGAGCTTAGGGTCGTTGCTGTTCTTCTTCACACCCAGACTCTTGCCATTGAGGAAGAGTTCCACCTCGTCGCCATTGGTATAGGTATAGAGCGAAACCTGCTCGCCTGCCTCACGGTTCCAGTTTTCTGAGAGCTTTCCGGCAGAAACATTGATGCCATTCCACTGGATGTTACCACCCGACTTCTCGATGACACCGATATGAACGGTTGGCTCGTCAGTAAACATGCTCTTCACGAAATAAGCATCCGGCTTTGGCTGGAGAGAAAGGTCGAACACACCCTGATTCCAACCCTTGATAGGCCATCCCATACTCTCGCCGAGATAATCAATGGCTCCCCAATAAGCCAGGCCCAACACCTTGTCACGGTCCATCTCGTAGAAGTTTGGCCCCATGGCAGCCACACTCGCCTCGCTCTGATAGAAGGTCTTTTCAGGATAACGCTTCATATCACCTGGGAAGTACATATAGCGATAGTTGTAGGAGTTTACCTCGGTAGCCACCGCCAGATCGGCTGGAATGGAATCTGTCTCCAGATTGCGGTAGCGGGGATGCATCGCCACGGTAGTCAGTCGAGTATCATCATATCGGTGCAGCAACTCCTTCTGGATTTTATAGGCGGTAACGCCCCAATCATTGAAAGGCAGATTGCTGTATTGCTGCAACTCGTTACCCAGACTCCAAAGGATAACCGACGGATGGTTTCTATCTCGCTTTACCCATTCCGGAATGTCTTTCTGCCAAAGGCTCTCCCACTCCACTCTGCCGCCGGCATACTGAGTAAGCCACTTGTCGTAAAGCTCATCCACTACCAGGATGCCATACTTATCGCAGAGTTTCAGGAAATCCTCGCTATATGGATTATGAGAAGTGCGGATATGGTTCATTCCGAATTCCTTCATCAGTTTCAGTCGTTTCTCGATGGCACGCGGATAGGCGGCAGCACCCAGGGCACCGAGGGTATGATGATTGGCATAGCCCTTCAGCAAGACCTTCTTGCCATTCACCAGCAAGCCCTTCTGCGGAACGATTTCGATGGTGCGCACGCCAAACTGTTCTTTAATCTGATCAGCCACCTTTCCATCCTGATTATAGAGTGTCACCTCGGCAGTATATAAATAAGGTGTATCTGGCGACCACAGTTGGGCATTCGCCAGAGAGATGGCAGGCAACTCATATTCTCTATTACGCCATTTGGCATTGAAGTCGATGTTATTCTTCTGTTGAGCCACCACCTTGCCATCGGCATCGAGAATACGAACCTCTACAGGAATAACAGCCTTTCCCTGTCCTTTTGCCAGCTTCTGCTGGTTGATAATCTCTGCCTTGATTTTCACCTCTTTGTTATCCTGGGTGCGGATAAAGAGAGGATGGCGAGGGAAGTACAGATCCTTGTCGGTGATGATGAGATTGACATCACGATAGAGACCGGCACCCGTAAACCAACGGGAATTATTAGGATTGCGGGTATCTGCCTTAACGGTTATCTCGTTAGCCTCGCCCCATTTCAGGAGCTTGCTCAGATCGATATCAAAACCAAGGTAACCATAATCGGTACCTCCGATACGCTTTCCATTTAGATAGACATCGCCCACCAGCATGATGCCCTGGAAGTCGAGCACGATGCGCTTTCCCTTCCATTCGTCCTTAGGCGTAAGTTCATAGCGATACCAGCCGATGCCCATCTCCTTGAATCCACGGGAACTCAATCGGCTGCGCACATTGCTGCCCGCATCGCTGTTATCCGGGCGCTCGCTGGCATCCGGAGCCACCCAATCCTGTCCTATCAGGAAATCATGTGGCAGATTCACCACATCATCCCCGCTCTGGGTTGATTTCAACTCAGCTATGTTCTTCACATCTCCGCGATGGAACTGCCATCCCTGGTTGATACTGATTGTATCGCGCACCGCTGCATCAGCCGAAAGGGTTCCCACCAAAGGCAAACCGCCCAGCAGCAACGAGGCGAAAAGTATTGTCTTTTTATTCATTCCAAATTCATTTAATATGAGATCTTGAAGCAAAAGAACTAATCATAAAGTTCAATGTTCAAAGCTCAAAGTTCAATGTTTTAAGTATTAATTTCCGTCTGGCTTGGTTACATCCTGATTCACGGATGGATACCATACGAATTGATTGAAATCATCTGGCTGGGCAGGATTGAAATCCTTCCAGTCAGCACGAAGATACTTCACGATAGGCAGATTGAGCTGTTTCATGCCCATCACCACCATCTTTGCCACCTCGTAGGCTCCGTATGGATTGAAGTGGGTGTTATCCTCCAAAGCCTTAGTCTGGTTGGGATAAGTATTTGCCGGATAGTGAACCAGCGACTTCTTGCTGTTCTCATAACCCAAAGTCTCGAAGAAGGTACGGGTCATATCGTGGAGTTCAATGACAGGAACATCCTCTCTCTTAGCCACAGCTCTCATGGCATCAGGATAATCCTGATGAGTCTCCTGAATCTTGCTATGGGTAGCCTCATCGAAGAAGCGACGCTGAGTAGGAGTTACGAAGATGATGTTGCCTCCCTTCTTGCGGACCTCATCGATGAACTTCTTCAGATTATAAGAGAAGTTATACCAGGCACCACTGCCTGCAGACTTCTCCTTCTGGTCGTTATGTCCGAACTCACAAATCACGTAGTCGCCCTTCTTCATCATCGCCAGCACCTTGTCCAGACGGTTGGAAGCAAGGAAAGAACCTGCAGTCAATCCGCTTTCGGCATGGTTTGAGATAGCCACCTCAGGACCAAACCAGCGAGTCACCATCTGTCCCCAGGAAGCGTATGGCTCTGTAAACTGATCAACTACCGTAGAGTTGCCACAAAGAAACAAGGTGGTGGTTTCGGCAGGAGCCGGTTCCACCTTGATGCTCTTTACAGCTGGGGCAGCACCAGTAAACTCCAAGGTCAGCTTCTCATCCCAGGTAAACGTCTCCTTCTCGCGAGGTTTGATTTTTACGTTCATTTTATCGGTAATATAAGGAGAACGCTTGTTCACGATGAAGGAGAAAGTCTTGAACTCCCCCTTCCTGGTACTCACCTCATCGAGCATCAATCTGCGGCTTTCGGCACGCACCACCGTCTTGCCCGCCTTCTTTTTGGAACCAAGCACCACGGTTACCTTATAGTTGCCATCCGCCACCTTCACGGAATAAAAGAAAGGCGCATTGCTCTTTGCCTTTGGAGCAGCCACGATGTCATATCCCAGCCCCTTCTCTGCGGAATAGACAGGCTGCACCTTGGTCATATCAATATCAAAACCCTGGGCATTGACTCCTACAGAAGAAGCCAACGCCAAAAGTCCTGCTACTAAAATATATTTTGTCTTCATCTGATGATATCTTTATTGATTGTAAATTATCATTTTACTTCAGATACTTCGCCAATGGGCTCTTCATCTTCTTCAAGCCCTTAGCCACACACTTGGCATTGTGCTGGGCACCCTTCAGACTGGTGTGGGTATGATCCTTCTTGTAATATGCCTTCACCTTTTCCTTGCCTATCTTATCGTATGAATCGGCAGCGATGTTGTGGAGGTCGAGGAAGGCAACGCCCGTCTCGGCTACCACCTCACGATACCACTTTCCGTAGCTATCATTTCGGCGCTCCATCTTTCCGTCAGGCCACTCGTTGCGAGGAGTCAGGGAAACGAGGATTGGAGTAGCTCCCTTCTCTCGCACATCCTGGATAAACTTCTTCAGGTACCAGCCGAAAGAATAAACCACCTCATACTGCTTGCTCTCTTCCATCTGATAAACATGACAGGTATCCTTGGCACAAGGAATGGAACCACGCATCTTCTTATCGGTCAAGGAACAGATGTCGTTGTGACCGAACTCGATGAGCACGTAGTCGCCCGGCTGAAGACTGTTATATACCTTATCCCATCTTCCCTCATTGAGATAAGAACGAGAACTGCGACCTGCCTTGGCAGCATTCACACAGGTAATCTTCTTAGGATTGAAGATGGTGTAAGCCTGAGATCCCCAACCCCACATACCGTCTTCATCCTTATCGGCATTCTTCACAGTACTGTCGCCTGTGAAGAAGACGACCGGTTTGCCCGGTTCGCGCTTGAAATTCTCTACCGGCAAAGCCACATTGATCATCATCGCCTGCAAAGGAGCCAGACTTGGGTCCTTGCTCTCTGCCAATCCCTCAGCAGCCGAACGGGCATTCATCATCGCGCCGAAGCGGGAGGTATGGATATGATCGGTAAAGAAGTGATACTTCTCCTTCCAATGGCCATAGCTATCGAGCTTGGCTGCAGAAATCTCATTCAGATCTACGAAAGGAACTCCTTCCTGCTCAGCCACCTGCTTTGCCCACAAGCCGAAAGTCTTGTTCACACGGACAATCTTATCGTTTTCATCGTAGGCATCACGTGGAGTCAGCGACATCAGGATAGGATGAGCACCCAGCGCCTTGCAGTCGTTGATGTATTTGCGCATGTATTCACCGTAAGTATAAACAGTCTCCTTCACGCCAGTCTCCTTGATGGTGACATTGAGCGAATCCTTGCCGATGCCAGGGATGCTGGCACGTGCTCTGCCACTATCGTATGGACCATTGTCGTTATGACCGATGGAGATGATCACCCAGTCGCCAGCCTTAATGCCCTTTCGCACATCCGGCCAAAGACGGTTGTAGAAGGTACGGCTGCTCATTCCTCCGAGCGCCTGGTTTTCTACCGTAATCTTGTTGGCATCGAAGAACTCGTGCTCGTAATATCCCCAGCCCCACTGGCCGTTGTTACCATTACCCAGTGTGCCATTGCGCATCGTTGAGTTACCTATCAGGAAGAGTACCGGATTATTGCCCTTGCGACTGGTTCCCGGTTGGATTCGGGCGGTCATCGCCTTGTTCAGGCTATCTACGGTATTGTCGATAACCTTATTGACATCTTCCATCGGCTTTGCCACCTGGGCAAAGGAAGCTGTAGTTGCCGCCATCAATGAGAAGGCGAATAATATTCTTTTCATATCCTTTATCGCTTTATATCTTATATTCTCTGTATTTCCTTATATCTTAATAAACGTATCAGATACATCTCTATTTTGTCAGAATCTCTTTTTTTTTCAAATTCTTATTTCTGAATCTTCTCAGCATGATCGGGCAGATAATACCCCAGATGCGGAGGCTGGTTATAGCCTACATTCTGCCAGGCCACTCCCATCCGATAGATATGGTCGTGCATCAGGGTTGGAACCCGATAGTCCGTAGGGATATTGGTGGTGAAGATATTGAGATGCGAGGCATCGCTCTTATCCCAATAGATAACTTCCTCTCGCCAGTCGCCGAAGAGATCAGCCTGCAGATTAGGAGTTGCCTTCGACCAGTTGCAACTCACCGAGTTGCCCATCTCATACAGTTGCTTGCCATTGCTCAAAGGCAACGCCATCGCTTCCTTTCCGTTCCATTTCTGGAGATAAGGAGGGAAATGAGGAGGACGACCGTTTGCCAGAAGTTCATCCTGCAAGTCACCATCCCAATAGATCCGGAAGTTCATTGCCGGCATTCTGGAAACAGCTTTGAAACTCGTTTTCTCATTACTTCTGAAATGATCAGCTTCATGATTCTTCTTATAGGATAAAGATGTTTCTGCCGAAACAGTCTTACCCTTGATGTCTCTTACAACAGGAGCATCCGAACACCAAAGTTCATATCCCCGATGCTGGGCATCGATATCAGCAGCCAATCCTCTTCCGGTATCATCCTTATCGAGTGTACGGAACAGGATTTCGCCTGTTCGTGCATCCCGCAGATCAGAACCGTAGGGATATTCTTCGTGTACCATATAATATTCCAATCCCGGTCGGTCGGGATCCAGATCAGCAAGATGCTGCGCATCGCCATGTCCCAATCCGGTAGAATACAACAAGGTTCCATCATAGTTGATGGCTGCAGATCCGTAGGTAATCTCGTCACATCCATCCCCATCCACATCGCCCACAGCCAGACTGTGAGCACCCTGGGCATAAACCGTATTCTTACATCCATGAGCCTCCTTCTGTACCTTTCCATCGGCATCGGTTACCTTCCAGTCGTTGGGAGTCAGCGAAGCATGGAGCCATTTGGTCTTGAGTTCCTTTCCGTCGAAATCTACCGCCCAGAGATAAGAGCGGGTATAATAGCCACGGCACATCACGGCACTTGGCAGCTTGTCGGCACCCTCGAGGAAAGCCACACCGGCAAGGTATCGCTCGCCACGGTTGCCATAGTTGTTCTTATCGCCCCAGACTGAAGAATAGGCAGGGAATCCGTTCTCCAGAAGCTCTCCCTCTTCCACCTGCCGGTCTGTACCGAAGGCTCGGTTGGGCTGATACCAGATGGTATGCATCGCCTTTCCGGTTTCGCCATTAAAGACTGTAAGCAGTTCGGGACCTGCCATAATGCGACCTCTCGAATTGCGATAATCGGCAGCATTGTCCAGTTCTCGGATTCCGGCATCCGTAGCCGCATCGCTCACAAACTTTCCCTTGGCATCTACCGAACCCGTCGATGTCTTGCAGATCATCTCTGCCTTGCCATCGCCATCAAAATCATAGACCAGGAACTGGGTATAGTGAGCACCGGCACGGATATTCTTACCCAGATTGATGCGCCAGAGTTGGGTTCCATCCAGCTTATAGCAGTCGAAGATGACCTCTCCCGTATAGCCGTCATGCGAATTGTCATGCGAATTGGTTGGGTCCCATTTCAGGATGATTTCGTATTCTCCATCCCCATCCACATCGCCCACGCTACAGTCGTTGGGGGTATATTCGTAGGATTTTCCATCGGGAGTGACACCGCCGGCAGGACGGTTGATGGACAGGGAGCGATAGAGATCGTTCCATGGCTTCACCGCCTTCGAAACTTCTCTTTCAGCCGGAGCATCCATCCTGGGTTCCTTCTGATAAGTGATGATTCGATAGCTGCTGGCAGCAGAACCTTTCCGATCTGTATAATTGGTCAGCTTCACCTGATGGGCGATGATCTTTCCATCCCTTTCTATGTCGAAGCATACGTGTTTGCTGTCCGTACCCAGAAATCGCCAGCTGAGGAAGATTCCCTTGTCCTGGGCAGGCAAAGCCACCAGGCCACGGTCCAGCTTCTCCATCTGCGATAGCGGAGTCTGTCCTTGTGCATGGAGATGAGAGCAGGGAGCCATACTCAGCACCATACTCATCATCGGAAATAACATTTGTTTGATTTGCATGATGATAGTTGTTTAAAAAAAGAGCGATACCTTCTACCGAGAGAAAGATACCGCTCTTCAACATATAATCATTAACCTATCCTATAGATATTCGATTAGTAACCAGGATTCTGCATCTTCTCCTTCTCCTCATTGCTCAGGGAAGCACCATTCGCATTGGTGATACCGTCGAGGAATGACTGAGGAATTGGACGATAATAATGCTTGGCTGGATCAAACTTGCCCTGTCCGCCAGTGGAAGCATCACTAAACGCATTCCAACGAGCCTCCAAAGTCTTGGTACGAGCCAAATCTTCCCAACGCTGACCTTCACCTATCAACTCTCGTGTACGCTCATCCAAGAGGAAACACATGAACTTATCATAGTCGGATGTCAATTTCAAAGCTTCGTAGATTGGCTGTTCAACCTTAGAGTTGAGCACATCCTCAATACCATTCAGATGCATATTACTCTCAGTAGAAGCTGTAGTCTCGGCAATGTTGTTTGACTCATAATAAGTATTTTCCTCTGTATAGATAGAACCCTCGGCAGAGAATCCACCACCCTTTCCTGTACAAGCAGAGTTCTTCTTATAAGCCTGTCCACCATCACGGCTGATAGAGCGGTCCTCGCCAGCCTTGTAACCAGCACGGTCACGTACCATATTCAGGTAAGTGATGGCATTTCCATAATCCTTCTTGCGGATATAAGCCTCAGCTACCATCAGGACATCGTCGGCAGAACGGGCAATGATGGCATCACGGGTTCCGAACTGTGACGCAATAGATTCACGTGCACCGTCACGGAACTTGCTCAAAGCCACACTTCTGTTATGAATACTACCCAAAGTGTAATAGTTGCCTGAACGTTCGGCAGCATTGCTCTGTGTATTGAAGCTAAAAGGCTGACCGGCATAATAACGTACGAAGGTATGCTGTGGGGTGAGTTTGCCATTCTTCAATACATAATCCTCAGACTTATTCTCTGTGCCATCAGCATTCAATGCAGGAGTGAAACGAGTGTCACCAGGATTATTGACGATATACTTGATACCAATCTCACCTCCCTTGAAACGATGCTCACCAGGATCTGATTCAGTAGGAACCTTCACATCGTCAGGATAATACTCAGGGTGTGCCTTGTATATATCATCTGTAATCTCCAACTTACCAGTTTCCTTATTCTTCTTGGTGGTAATCCAGTAAGGAGCACCATCCGTATAATTGGAACCATACTTGGTGATGAATGACTTCCAGAAACGGGAATCATTCACACGGTCAAATACCTGCATAGAATATTCTGTAGCACTGACGTATGAGAACTCACGACCTCCAGAAATGTCACGCTTACAACCAGCCATGTTCTGATAAATGGATGGATAGTAGAGGTGGAACTGGTTGCCAAAGCGACCTCGTGTGCTGGCACCATCGTTGGAGAACTGTGCAGCAAGAACCACCTCGCTAACTTGCTCATTGGCACTATTAGGCTCTGTATAATCCCACAGTTCCTGGAAGTTCTGGCACAATGGGTGGGCAGCAATTACTTCCTTACCATACTTGATGACAGCATCCAGGTCGGCATCCTTGTACTGAGCATTCCAGCCATCATGCAATTCAGAGGCACGATAAAGATGAGCCTTTGCCAGGAAATGGGCAGCAGCCGACTTAGTAAGGCGACCAACCTGCTTTCCTTCTGGAGATTCAGGCAACAATTCGTATGCCTTCTGAAAATCAGAAATAATCTGGGCAAAGCACTCTTCCTCGCTATTACGAGTATAAGTATAATTAATCTTACCATTGCTTGGCTCCAGCTTCAAAGGCACACCTCCATACTGCTTTACCAGTTCGAAATAAGCAAAAGCACGGAGGAAGTAACCCTCACCCAAACGGTTGTTGTAAGTGCTCACCTTCTCACCATAATATAATGGAGTATTCTGGATGACAAGATTGGCTGGTTCTACGAGACCATACATATTGTCCCACAATGGCTGGTTGGCAGCAGTTTCACCCGAGTTCAGGTCGGTGCTGTATGCATTATAAGAGGTGATGTTGTTAGCACCACTGGTAAACTCATCGATACCCATACCGTAAAGGTAAATACCCCAGATATAGTTATACTTAAACTTCAACTTCTGGTAAGCACCTTTAACCAAGTCGTCAATACCTTCCTTGGTCTGAAAATATGCCGTACCCTTCTCTGTAATCAGCTTCTCGTCAAGGAACGAATCGCTGCAAGAAGTGACTGTTCCTAAAGTTGCACCGGCAATCAGTGCTGCATATAATATTTTGTTTGTCTTCATGATGTATCTGTATTTAGAATCCAATGTTTAATCCGATAACCCAGCTCTTGATGGTTGTACCTGAACCGTAAGAAGTTGAGTTGTTATCATAACTCAAGAGGTCGGTATCAAGCCACTTGCACTTCTTGTAAATGGTGAATGGGTTCATGGCCTGAACATAAACCTTTAGGTTACTCATACCCATTTTGCTTGTGATCTTCTTAGGGAATGTATAACCCAGAGAGATATTACGCATCTTGATGTAAGAACCATCCTGATAATTCATTGAGCCAGAAAAAGTATCAGCGTTCTGACCCTGAGAGCCAGGAGAGTAATACTCAGCATCCTCATTGATGTCCTTAATCCAATAATCCACATCACGCATAGCATACATACCTCCAAGAGTCTCAGCACCCTTGGCTACAGTAAACTTCCATCGTGCATAGATGAAGCAGGAAAGTTCAAAGTTCTTGTAGCTGAATGTGTTATGCCAACCACCAGACCAACGAGGACGAACCTTACCTACAATCTGACGGTCATTTGCATCAATCTTACCATCAGGATTTACATCCTTCACCTTGATCTGACCAGGTTTACGACCAAACTTGGCAGCTTCATCAGCCTCCGAAGACTTCCAGATTCCATCATATACATAGTCGTAGTAAACACCAATTTCCTCACCTACGAAGAGACGGTCGTTTACATTCTTTTCTACACCATTATTCAACTTATCCACGCGGTTGCGGTCGATGGTCCAGGTCAAACTGGTGTTCCATTCGAAATCCTTAGTCTTCACAGGAATGGCATTCAACTGCAAATCAACACCCCAACCGGAAGTCTCACCTACATTGGCAAATGTGCTGGTATAACCTGTAAGTGAAGGTATGGTAGTAGCCAGAATCAGATCGGTAGTCTTGTTGTGATAGTAGTCAACACTACCGCTGATACGGTTGTTGATGAAGCCGAAGTCGAGACCTACGTTCCACTGCTTGGTCTTCTCCCAACCCAGGTCGAGGTTCGCCATCTTGTTCGGATTCTTGGCAGAAGCATCAGAAGGCAAGTAACCTACAGTAGGATCCATGCTACCCCATGCATAGTAGTTGCTCTGTACAGCACCCTGTGTGGCATAAGCACTAACTGCATAGTTACCGGAAATACCATAACCCAGACGAAGTTTCAAATTGCTTATGAAATCAGCCTTCTGCATAAACTTCTCCTGATCAATACGCCAACCAAGAGCTACAGATGGGAATGATGCCCACTTATGACCATCAGACAACTGAGAAGCACCATCGGAACGAACACTGGCTGTCAACATATACCTGTCTGCATAAGTATAATTCACACGAGCCATGTAGGAAGCAAGCGAAGTTTCTGTCAGGCCAGTAGAATAAGCCTGTGGATTTCCCAATGAACTTGTGTTCCACCAAAGTTCATCTGCACTCGCTACAAAAGCCTTGATATTACCATTCTCTGAATGATAGCTAGATGCACTCTGCAGGAGGGTAACACCAATACGATGGTTCTTGGCAATGGTCTTGTTGTAGTAAACCAGATTATCGAGCGTCCAAGACACCTTATTGGATGGATTGTATTGAGCTATGTTTCTGCCATCTCCATTGATACCATCGGCTGCATTGGCAATACCCAGGCGATAATACTGGAGTTCCGGACCAAACTGAATGCGATACTGCAGACCCTCCAATGGCTTCCACACCTTGCCAAAGTCAAATTGGGCATATGCGCTGCCATTGATTCGGAAATTGGTACGCTTGTTGGTATTATACTTCAGTTCATCAATAGGATTGATGATGTTCACATTGTAATCCCAAGGATTACGTATATAGTTGCCGTCAGAATCGTAAGGAACTGTCCATGGAATCATGGAGTTCAATGCATTATAATAATCACCAGGTCCCGTTACAGACTTAGAGAAGTTATAACCATAGTTCTGGGTACCGTATGAAGCATTCATGGTGAAGCCCAATGTCAATGGATCAACAGGTCTTGCCTCGAAAGAAGTATTCAAGGTAAAACGCTGATAGCTCTGACCAGGCTGTACACCCTTCTGATTTAAATAACCAAAAGAACCATAACCCTTGAATCTGTCTGAACCACCAGAAGCACTGAGTGTATGCTCATGAGTAATACCAGTCTGCTTACCATGAGAAGCCCAGTCGTAAGAACCCACTAATTCCGGATGATAAGTACCATCTACCCAAGCCTGATTAATATTAGCCCAGCTGTCTGCCTGACCTCCGAAAAGCTTCACATCTCTCTCATAATTAGGAGCAAAGTCTTGTGTCTTATCGCCATAATTGCCTTGGTTATATGCTGCCAGACGGGCATAGTCTATCCACTGTGCAGCGTTCATCATCTTGGTTACATCATGGAGCGTAGAGAAAGTAACTGTACCTGCATAGTTCAAGGTAACCTTGCCTTCCTTACCCTTCTTGGTAGTAACGAGCACAACACCGTTGGCACCTCGGGCACCATAGATAGCGGTAGCAGAAGCATCCTTCAACACCTCGATGCTCTCGATATCCTGAGGGTTGATATTCTCGATACCACCGTTCTGGATAATCATACCATCCACTACATAGAGCGGAGCACTGCTGGCACCGATGGAACGCTGACCACGGATAGTGATGCTACCTACAGTACCAGGACGCTGTGAGTTGGTAATATCCACACCGGCAGTCTTACCCTGCATACCCTCCAGGGCATCCTTTACAGGCATCGCTGTCAGGTCCTTTGAATCCAGGTGAGCCAAGGCACCGGTCACATCGCTCTTGCGCTGTACACCATAACCTACTACCACGACTTCATCCAAAGCCTTGTTATCTTCCTGCAATGTTACCTTCAGATCGCTCTTTCCGGCTACACTCACTTTCTGGGTTGTATAACCGATATATGAGATTTCCACGGTAGCATTCTTTGGCACGTTGGTCAAAACAAAGTTTCCGTCAAGATCAGTTACGGCACCATTGGTTGTGCCTACTACTTTAACACTGGCGCCAATGACAGGCTCGCCCATGTTATCTACAACTGTACCTTTTACTGTTTTAGCTTGCTGTACTACATTCGTTGCTGCATTCACCTGAGCTATTCCGACAGGAGAAAACATCAATGCTGAGCAAAAAAGAGTAACAGGCAAAACAGACTCCTTAAAAAATAGTTTGTTGTCCATGTCTTATTACGTTTTGGTTTATATGTTTATTGTTTCGGGTGCAAAAATACACTTATTCTTGCCGACTATACTTTATATTTTGACCATTCACCTTTATTTTTTGACTTTTGCCCATTTTTTGTTTTTCACATTACATTTTCTCTTTCTTTTTGTTTTGTATTCTAAGGATTTTATCGTATTTTTGCAGAAAAATAAAAGACCTATCAATGAAAAGAAACATAAAGACATTCTACACCTTATTATATATAGTAGGATTCATCTGTTTTTGGCTGATGCCTCTACAGGCATCCGGCAGCATCAAACTGAACGGGAAACGACTCTCGGCTAAGGACGGTCTGTCGTGCAATACGGTGAACGACATCATCCAGGACAGAGACGGATTCATCTGGCTCGGAACGCCGAACGGAGTGAGCAGATATGACGGCTATCAATTTATCAACTTCACCAATCTCAGCAAGAACTCCGGACAAAAGACCCACCACTCCATCTCACAGCTCATCAACGACGAGAAACACGGACTCATCTGGGGCTACAATCCATCCAACATCCTCTGCTGCTTCGACCTGGAAACAGCTCATTTCTCCAATTATTTCGATAAGGAGAATGCTACGCTCTTGAAAAACCGATTCAAGAGCCAGAATGGCATGTGGCTCTTTTCAGGAGATTTCGGAGCCAGATACCTGACTTATAGCAACGGAAAGTTTCAAGCCACAGATTATACTACAAAGAATGGCAAACTGATAGGCGATCAGCAGCTACAGATGACAGAAGACGCCAAACAGAATGTATGGATCGCATCCGATAAAGGTCTTAACCGCATCACCCCTGATGGCAAGAGCCATCTGATGCTCAAGAACCAGCATATCATCACCCTGACTACTGACGGCAATCATATCGCCGTACTGACCGACAAGGGCGATGCCTTCCTTTATGACAACTCGGGCAAACTCGTCCGGGCATGCCACCAGCCCACATGAGAGCAGTCATCACCGACCTCGCCATTAATGGAATCTCGATATACGAAGCTGAAAACGAGCAATTCCTGACCAAGGCGCTGAACTATACACGGGAAATCAGCCTGCCACACGACAAGAATTCGCTCAACATCCACTTCTCCAACTTCGATTATCCGCACATCCAGAATGCGATGTACCAATACTATCTGGAGGGAATAGACAAGACCTGGCGCCCGATGACCAGCATCAACCATGCCGAGTTCAGCGACCTGAACCCTGGCGGCTACACCCTGCATATCCGTACCCGTATAGGCAGCAACCAGTGGAGCGAGGAAAACCTGCTCCATATCACCATCTGTCAGCCTTGGTACAATACGGTATGGGCGTGGTGCATCTATCTGCTCATCATCTGCGGAGCCGGAGTGCTCTACTATCGTTCATGGAGAAGAAACTTCGAACTGAACCAGCAGATTGCTTTGGAGAAACAGATGTCTGATTTCCGAATCAACTTCTTCACCCATATCTCTCATGAGTTCCGCACCCCGCTCGCCATCATCCAGAGTGCCGTGGAAAAGATGATGACCAAGGGAGAAGGCTATGCTTCCAAGAACAACATCAATACCCTCTCCAGAGGAACCAAGCGACTGCAGCGACTCATCAACCAGCTGATGGAGTTCCGCAAGATCAATACGGGCAATATGAAGCTGAATGTAGAAAAGGGCGAAATCATCGGTTTCGTGCGCGCCATCTACAATGATCTCTATACCGTGGCCAATCAGAAGGACGTCACCATGAATTTCACTCCTTGGACCAGCAACCACGAGATGCTCTTCGACCAGGAAAAGGTGGAAACCATCGTGTATAACCTGCTGAGCAACGCCGTGAAATATACCCCGGACAGGGGCATCATCAGCGTAAGACTCTATCTGGAGAACAACATCGTATTCTTCTCGGTAGAAGACAACGGTCCGGGCATCAAGCCGGAAAGAGAGGCTGACCTCTTCAAGCCATTCATGCACGGCTATGCTTCCAAGGGCGGTATGGGTATCGGTCTCTATACGGCGCATCAGATGGCAGAAATCCACAAGGGTTCGCTCACCTACGAGCGTTCAAAGGATCTCGGAGGCAGCCGTTTCTGCCTTGCCCTGCCAAATGATACCGGCAAGTATCAGCCGGAGGATATCATCGAAAAGAAGGCGCTGGATGACCACAGCATCGACAAGGACGAGATAGAGATGATTGTAAAGGAGATGACTCCGAAAGCCATCAACAACGTTACCGTGATGGTGATAGAAGATGATCCGGACATGCTGGATCAGATCAAGTCGGAGCTGTCGGTCTATTTCCATGTAGAAACATTCATGAATGGCAAGACGGGGTACGAGAACATCCGGAAAATCAAACCAGCCCTGCTCATCAGCGACATCCAGTTGCCGGAGATGATCGCCCGAGCCCTACAATTTGTGGCTATGGAACTGAAAGCGAAGCAGAAGGCTGAAGAGAAGGCGCAGCAGGAGAAAGCACTTGGTCAGGAAACGACTCTTAAGGAAAATGCTCCACTAGAGAAAGCAGAGCAGTCTTCCTGCGGAGAAGTAATCCTGGTCAAGCCAGTAAAGGAGCTCAAGAAGAATGAGCCTACCCTCCTGATGTCCACCCTCGACAAGAAGTTCAAGGATAAGCTGGAGGCTATCGTGGCACAGCATATCGGCGACAACAACTTCAATGTAGATCGCCTTGCCGAGCTGCTCAGTCTGGGCCGTACCACGGTATATAACCGCACCAAGAGCATCATGGGTGTTTCGCCAAACATCTATATTCAGAACGAGCGCCTGCGCATTGCCGCCAAGCTCCTGCTGGAAGGCGAATACACCGTAAGTGAGATCAGCGAAAAGGTTGGCTTCTCCGATTCCACCTATTTTTATAAGTGCTTCAAGAACAAGTTTGGAATCGCACCGAGCAAGTATGGCAAGTAAAGTCTGTCGGCAAACTATCTGTATTCTTCAGTGCCCCAGATGGTTTGCCGATAGTTTTGCAAGTGAGAAAATCGATCTGTGTAAATAAAATTCCCAAGAGAGAGAGAGAATCAGGAAGAAACGCCCGAAAAACGGGGAAAGAAGAGTTGGAGAATTTTCCCTTAAGGATTTTTATTTTTTTCCTTAAGGGAAAATATATTTTTCCTTAAGGAAAATGACAGCTTCCTTTAAGAGATTTTTCCACCTCGTTTAACTTGTAAAGTTATTTACCACTACCAATACTATAGCCCCACTCCATCCGGCTCTCCGAGATAGTATAAGATAACATATCCGCGGAGACGCCTAACGGAGGACGGGCATATCAGATTTACACAGATCTTTACCTTAAAAATATGGGATCCTAACTTTTTCTGAAACTTTTCACAGAATTCTCTTGCAGGTTTGAAAATAAAGTCGTAACTTTGCGCTATATAATTTTAAAACG